>Ga0208264_1000341_pt1 | contig 15898 bp, 14 predicted proteins | sample LakWasMet31_HOW6_2_FD_183873 | JGI IMG/M metagenome (GOLD analysis project Ga0208264, IMG submission 183873) | Freshwater sediment methanotrophic microbial communities from Lake Washington under simulated oxygen tension - Sediment Metagenome... | ecosystem: Environmental > Aquatic > Freshwater >...
TTCCTTTAACGCCCACTGGACGTTATGGGAAGTCTCAATGGTGAGGCTTTTTATTTTGGAGAAGAACATGAAAAATAAAAAACTAGATTCAACACCAATTCGCCAAGAGGCCAAAGGTCGCTGGTTATCAATATTAGGTACATTATGTCCTGATATTGAAAAACAACTTTCAAAACCAGGCAAAGCTGGAAGTTGTCCAGTGCATGGTGGGAAAGATGGTTTTCGATTGTTTCGTGATGCTGATTCAACAGGTGGAGGCATTTGCAATACCTGCGGTGCCAAACCAGATGGTTTTGCATTGCTGATGTGGATGAATGGCTGGGATTTTCCAACTACTTTAGAAGCGGTCGCAAACACCTTGGGCTATCAATCAGCAATAAATCGTAAACCCGTTCAGTTACGCTCGGTTCCGGTGAAGCAGAAAGTTATTAGTAAACCCACTATTACTGACGATTGGATTAAGAAAATGCTGAAAGCAACTTGGGGCAACTCGTTTCCATGGTATTCCTCAAGCGCTGGTTTATTACGGCATTATCTTCAACAACGTGGGCTAGATATCAAGGAGTTGCATCGAAGAATGCCATTGCGGTTTCATCCATCATTGGAATGCCGTGATAGTGACGGGCAGTTTCTGGGTAAATATCCTGCCATGTTGGCATTAATGTATGGCCCTGATGGAAAAGCATCTGCGATACACCGTACATTTTTGAACTACAAAGGTCAAAAAGCACCGGTAGAATCGCCAAAAATGCTGACACCACATGCCTCGGACCGTCCAGTGACAGGAGGGGCAATCAGGTTAGGTATTCCAGGATCGAGTTTAGGTTTGAGCGAGGGTATAGAAACTGCACTCGCTGTCATACAAGTAACTCGAACAATGGTTTGGCCAACGTATTCTTGTACGCTACTGGAGAAATTTATACCTCCCGCTGGTGTGAATCACCTTGTCGTTTGGTCAGATCGAGATACAAACAAGGCCGGACAGAATGCGGCGTATGCCCTGAAAGCACGCCTAGAATTGGAAGGTATTCAAGTAACCATTATGGAACCTCCAGGAATAGATATGGATTGGTTAGATGTACTTAACCAATTCGGTCCTTCCGTATTTCCTGCTATACCTGAGTCAACGCCTTTACTGGGGTTAACTGGTTAATGGGATATTTTTTGTTTCCCCGTAGATCAACTGATCTGCGGGCAAACATTTTTTAAAGGTGTCGAAATTCGTGATTTAACTCTGTACTACCCTCAAAAAAACTGGTGCAAGATGGGCTTTTGTTCAAACAGAAGGCCATTGTATGCCGCGTTCCAAATGCTTTAGTAATAACAACAACCAATTCCCCATTAATCTGCGCAATTGAAAAGCCGGAGGGGATGTCATGAATAATCCGCATTTACAGCGAGCAAAAATGCGTCACTCCCAAATAAAAGAATTTGCAAAGAAAATAGGAAAAACCCGTACTGAATGGATGGCGATTACTAACAATCCGGCCTTATTTAATCAGCTTTGGCGCAAAATGTTGCGTTTGTCCCCAAGTGATATGCCGCCATCTAAAGAGTATAGGCGCTAGGCGAATTATTGCTCCAGATCACTAAACCCATTGCCTAAGAGCCTGCTGATGATATTTGATGTTTGGCAGCTGATCTTCTTTTTGCAAATTATTTTCAAAATCATTGAATGGTGCGGAATACTGTCATTTATCTCAATACCACCATGAAAAATTATCCAGATAATACTGATCGCCTGACTTTTTGTTAAAAGATTGGTCGAGGCAAACTTATTTCGATTGTAATTTCTGGAGAAACCCGATGAAAAATAACCATCAATTTGGACTATTAGCTGCTGTTTTGTTAGCGACAATTGCCGGAAGTGTTCAGGCAAAAAGTCTTTTGCCTGGATCCGTTTGCTTCGCAAAGAACGAAGCGGATAGGGCTTTTGTTAAGTTCAACGAAGACAATTACCCTCCAACTCCAACCGGACGTCGAGGCATAATTAATGGAGGTGGATTTCCTGTGCCGGTAGTCTGCCCCATACCTTTTGTCGATATATTTGTTCCAGGTGGATTACCGCCTGCGCCATATGGTTCTGTTTCAGTTGGGTTTAATGCGAGATTACCGACTATGCCGATGACATGTAAGGTTATGGTGATAGGAACTAAGAAAGGACTATCGGGACGGGCTTATGGGTACGTTCTACAGCCTCCAGCGGACTGGAATTATCGGGTTGTTAATGACAGTAGTTCAGTTACTGGTTTGAACGTATTGCCGCAGCCACAAACTGATATGGTAATGACTTTTGACAATATCCCTTTGATGTTCAAGGATTCTGTTTATCAGGTCGAATGCGACCTGCCGCCGAATGTTGCAATCACAAATATTAAAACCTCTTTTTAGACGCTAGTCATATCTTCCGATTCTAAATCAATTCACTTTGCCAGTTATCCACAAAATCTGTGGATAACTCGGTTATTATTGACTAATTACGAACGCCTTACCCGAGAACCAATGGGACATTAGGTCGGATTGACCAATTATTAGACAATTTTGTCATTTTTTAATCTAAATGCCTGTGGGAGTTCTATGGTTGGGAATTATTACAAATCGCGATGATGTGAATATATGAAGCTACTTGGTTTGAGTCGAAGCAGAGAAACATGGAGAGGAGTTGACTAAAGATACCTCTGAGGAAACATGCAGGATTGCATTGATCAATACGGCATAATGCCGTATATTAGCCCAATGAAAACTGATAAATCACCCACTTCTCGTCTCGAAGCTCGTTTGCCAACTCATGTGCATGAGATGTTGAAGCGCGCCGCAGAAATCCAAGGTAGGACTTTAACGGATTTTGTCGTTGCTGTATCCAGTGAAGCGGCACGCCAGACCATAGAAAATGCTGAGATTATCCGCCTCTCGTTGGAAGATCAGCGGTCATTTGCCGAAGCGATTCTAAATCCACCGGAGCCAACGCCAGCCTTAAAGCGTGCTTTTGACAAACACCATGAACTTTTTGGCTCAAAGTGAGCTCGCGTTTTCGGCTGGAAGGCTTAAACAAAAGCCATGACAGACTATCATTTGACTGTGGAGAAGACTCCCTAAATCGGTATTTTCAAACGCAAGCCACGCAAGATAGTCGTCGGCGTATCGCAAACTGTTTTGTAGCAATTCATACTCACTCAGGTCGTGTCGCTGGCTATTACACCCTGTCGTCAGCAAGTATTCCAACCCCAGATTTACCTGAGGACATAACGAGCCGTTTGCCCCGCTATCCCTCAGTACCTGCCGTCAGAATTGGCCGATTAGCCATTGACAAGCAATTTCAAGGGCAAGGTTTAGGCAAGGCGTTATTGGCGGACACTGCATTAAAAACAATTTCCGCCACACCAGCTTCATACGCTTTATTAGTCGATGCCAAGAACGAGCAAGCAGTTAGTTTTTATCAATATCATGGATTCCGACTGTTAAACAATACGTTAAATATTTTATTTCTACCGCTGGCGACCGCCGAAAAATGTTTGATCTGACACGAGAGGTGATTTGTAAGGCTATTTGCAAAATGAGGTTGGAATGAAGATTTATAGGCTCTATCATTGAAACCAATCAAATGGTTGTAATTCGATTCTCGGATAATTCACAGTTTGGTTATGAATATGTTCGTCCTGTTTCGGCAATCGACCCTTTGCTGCCTGTTACCATTAACTGCTCGGTGTCTGGATATTGCACCTTAGCTGACTCTCACTATCTCCAAACACAAAAAATAATGATACTGGCCTCGTAAATTGGGTGGCCAATCAGTGAAGGGATAAGTTGGGAATACCTGTATTTATCCCAATTGTTTAGTTGTTGAAATCATGATAAAAGAAAAAATCCAAAGACGGAGTTCGATCTAAGGCTATTGTCCGTTTTACGTCCATTGGCAGAGAAGCTTTATCCATAGTGATTTAAATTCACTCTTCTAATCAATTCGTTAGGAGAAACAGCATGAAAGTATTCGCTCTATTCATAATTGCTTAGATAGCATTTAGCAGTCCCATTGCGTTTGCCGCTGAAGAGCAACAGAAGCCAATGACCGAAAAGGAGATGCAGGAACAAATTAAGAAATTGGAAAAGGAATTAGCCGAAATCCGCAAGACGAATAACCCCCAAGAGCGCAGACAGATGATGGATCAACATATACAGCACATGCACGACATGATGGGAAATGATGGGTGCTGCGGAGGTCACCAATGATGGATCATGAACCCAAACAATTGTAAATGACTCCATGGCCGTAATTTAATTGATCAGAGCTGTCCCATCGCTCTTCTCAAAAGAACGATGGGACACACGGTTGGCAGACAGTATTTGATTTCCTGGGCTTCAAAGTAGGTAAGCTCAACCCTATTTAGTCTGTAGCAATCTCAATCCATTTGCTACAACCAATAAAGAAGCTCCCATGTCGGCGGCAATGGCTTCCCATAAGGTCGCCGCTCCTGCAAAGGCGAGCACAGCGAAAGCAGCCTTGACTGTTAGTGCAAAGGTAATATTCTGTCTAATGATCGATAACGTTCGCTTGGAATGTCCGATCAGCCAAGGCAACTTGGACAGATCATCGCCCATTAAGGCGATATCAGCTATTTCGATTGCCACATCCGAGCCTAATACCCCCATGGCAATCCCCAGATTGGCCCGCCCCAGCGCCGGTGCATCATTGACACCATCACCAATCATCGCCACTTGTCCGTATTTTTCGACCATTTGACCAACGATCTCCACTTTATCGGCGGGCAACAATTCAGCATGTACCTCATCGATGCCAATTTGGGCCGCGATGTTGTTGGCCGTCACCTGATTATCGCCGGTCAACATCACGAGGTGTTCGATCCCCGTTTGTCTCAGGGATTGCAAAACCGATTCGATTTGGTCGCGGGGCTGGTCGGCGACGGCAATCAAGCCGCAAATGTGCCGCTCGCTGCCAATGGCAATCACGGTTTGCCCGGACTGTTCAAGGGCAATCGCTTTTGCGCTGATTTCCGGAATTTCCTGGCTACGCTCCAAGAGATAACGACGCGATCCCAGCCAGTAATCGGTGCCATTAAACAATCCGGTTACCCCTTTGCCGGGCAGAACCGTCACATTGTCAGCGCTGGCAACCTGGATACCCCGATTTTCCGTGTAGTGTAAAATGGCTTGCGCCAGCGGATGATTGCTGCGCGCTTCCAGCGCGGCCGCACGGCTTAACAGTTCCGCTTCGCTATGACCATTAAACGGGTATACGCCAGTGACTATCGGCTCGCCACGGGTCAACGTACCGGTTTTATCAAAAGCAATCGCCTTAAGATGGGCTGGCGTCTCGATATACATGCCGCCTTTGATCAGGATGCCTTGCCGGGCTGCGCTGGCCAATGCCGCGACAATGCTGACCGGTGTTGAAATGACCAAGGCACAAGGGCAGGCAATCACCAGTAACACTAAGGCGCGGTATAACCACTCGTCCCAGACGCCCGCTAAAAACAACGGCGGAATCACCCAGACGGCCAGCGCCAAGATCATCACCGCCGGCGTATAAATGCGCGCAAATTTTTCCACCCATTGTTCGGCTTCCGCCCGCTTGCCATGCGCTTCCCCAACCAGACGCGTGATCTGCGCCAGCGTGGTGTCCGTGGCGAGCTTGCTGGAGCGGATTTCCAGGGTTCCTTCGCTATTGATACAACCGGCAAACACCTCATCGCCAATTTGCTTGGCGACCGGGATGCTTTCACCGGTAATCGGCGCCTGATTGACCGAGCTGGAACCTCGGATCACTTCGCCATCGAGCGGGATTTTATCGCCTGGGGAGAGAATGAATTGAGTGCCTATACTGACTTCTGCGGCAGACATTATGTGTTCCTGTCCGTTTTCATCCTTGACCCTAACCGTGGATGGCGCTAAATCCAGCAAGGCTTCGACGGCATGACGGGCACGGCCTATACTCCAGCTTTCAATCGCCAGAGACAGGGAAAACAGGAAGCTGACGGTGGCCGCTTCGAACCATTCGTTAATGAATAGGGCACCGATAACGGCAATCGTCATTAGCAAATTCATATCGGCCCGCAAGCGCTTCAAGGCATAAAACGCTTTCACAATTACATGTCGAGAACCGCAAGCGATGGCTAGGCCGAAGGCTATTTTTTCAGGCAGCGGCATCGTCAACTGAGCGTGTGCATTCAATAAGCTATGCAGATAGTGAGTCACCACGCCCCATTGCAGTTCAACATTTTCTTGCAGGCTGAAAACGGTTTGCAGATTTACTAAGCCTTCGGCCATGGCGATATGAATGATCATGCCGGCCACGATAAATAAACCGCTGAGCATGGTATAAACAGTCTTCGAACGATGCAATTGTTTGACATCAGCCTCTGTTTGACCGGCTTGCCAGCGAGCCGCCTTCATACCCGTTGCGGCTACCGCCTTTATGATAGCTTTTTCCGTCACAGGCTCCGCATCAGATAACAGCGTCATGTGCCCGTTTAAGACATCAAAGGCTAGCTTGTTACTACCGCCCACTAACGGCCCTATCGCGCTTTTCAAGGTGGCAACTTCTTCGGCGCAGTCCAGACCTTCTATTTTGAAAGTCATTCCACATGCTGGAATTGATACATTGGGTTGATCGTTATCCAGTTTATCTCCTGCACAATCGCAAGGTTTGTCTGGTTGGTTGCATGATTTCATCTATTTCTATCCTCATTAAGTCCAATGGGCATTTTTTCCGGTGTCAATGCACCTGTTTGTTCATCGTTGTGGTGTGCTAACCAGTATAAAATCGGTAACACCAGCAAAGTCAGCATCGTTGACGACAGGATGCCGCCGATCACCACCGTGGCCAGGGGCCGCTGAACTTCAGCGCCGGTACCGGTGGCAAGCGCCATCGGTACGAAACCGAACGAAGCCACCAAAGCCGTCATGAGTACCGGTCTAAGCCGGGTCAGCGCCCCCTCGAAAATCGCCTTATCCAGCGACATCCCTTCTTCACGCAGGCTGCGGATAAAGGCAATCATCACTAGACCGTTCAGTACCGCAACCCCCGACAAGGCAATGAAACCCACCGCCGCCGAAATCGACATCGGAATGTCACGCAACCACAACGCAAACAAGCCGCCGGTCAATGCGAATGGGATGCCGCTAAAAACCAGCAGGCCATCCATGATGTTGCCAAACATCATGAACAGCAAGGTAAAAACCAGTATCAATGCCACCGGCACCACGATTTCCAAGCGCTGCGTGGCCGATTGCAATTGCTCGAACTGTCCACCCCAGGTAGTCCAATAAGCGGAGGGTATTTTGATTTGTTGCTCAAGATGTCCTTGTGCATCGGCAACAAATGAACCGATGTCGCGGCCTCGTACATTGGCGCTAACCACGATCCGGCGTTTGCCGTTTTCCCGGCTGATCTGGTTAGGCCCTGGTGACAACTCCAGACTTGCCACTTCGGCCAGCGGAATATATGTCACCAAACCATTTCCGCCTGGCACCCGGGGTAATGAGATAGGTAAACGTTTAATGGCCTCCATATCACTGCGCAAGTTCTCCGGCAGACGAACAATAATGTCGAAGCGGCGGTCACCTTGAAATACAGTGCCGGCCTCTGTTCCGCCAATCGCAGTAGCCACAGCATCCTGCACGTCGCCGACGTTCAAACCGTAGCGTGCAGTTTTGTCCCGGTCAATGTTGACCGTCAGCATGGGCAGACCTGTGGTTTGTTCGACTTTTACTTCGGATGCGCCAGGAATATTCTTGATAATCGATGCAATTCTGTTTGCCGTATCGTTGAGCACAGCCATGTCATCGCCAAATACCTTGACTGCCACATCGCTACGCACGCCTGAAATCAGCTCATTCACTCGCAATTGAATGGGCTGGGAAAATTCGTACAGGTTGCCGGGGTGTTCATTGACCGCTGCTTGTACGGCAGCCAGCAGTTCGTCCCTTGATTTTCTGGGTTCGGGCCACTGTGTTTCTGGCTTGAGCATGATATAGCCATCCGAATTGTTTGGCGGCATCGGGTCTGAGGCAATCTCGGCGGTGCCGGTTCTGGAAAACACCCGCTCGATTTCCGGGAATTTCTGTTTCAGAGAGCCTTCAATCTGCTGTTGCATGGCAACCGATTGCGATAAACTGGTGCCGGGCGTACGTAACGCCCCAATAGAAAAATCGCCTTCATTCAAGCTTGGCACAAATTCACTACCCATACGGGTCGCCAACAGGCCGGACAAAATCACCGCTACCACCGCGAAGGTTAATACTACGGGTTTGTTGTCCATCGCTTTATCCAGCACCGGCGCATAAAATCGCTTGGCCATTTGCATCAGGCTATTGTCTTTCTCGGTCACTTTATCGCCGATGAAGATGGCCACGGCTGCCGGAATGAAGGTCACGGAAAGAATCATGGCGCCCACCAAGGCAATCACCACCGTAAAAGCCATCGGGTGAAACATCTTGCCCTCCACGCCGGTCAGCGCAAAGATCGGCAAATACACGACCATGATGATCAACTGGCCGAACAGCAGCGCTCGCCGCGCTTCTTTCGAGGCTGTAAATACTTCCTGAAAGCGCTCACTACGGTTCAATGGCCGCCCTTGCAGCGCCTGGGCGTGAGCGAGCCGTCGCGCACAGTTTTCGACAATGACCACTGCGCCATCGATGATGATACCGAAGTCGAGTGCGCCCAGGCTCATCAAATTGGCGCTCACCTGATACGCCACCATGCCGGTAAAGGTGAACAACATCGCCAGCGGAATCACCATCGCGGTAATGACGGCAGCGCGGATGTTGCCGAGGAACAGGAACAGAATGGCAATCACCAGGATCGCGCCTTCCATTAAATTCTTCTTGACCGTATTAATGGCTTTATCGACCAATACCGTCCTGTCATAGACCGTGACAGCCAGCACGCCTTCCGGCAAGGTGCGATTGATGTCCGCCATCTTCTTGTCGACCGCTTGCGAAACGGCGCGGCTATTCTGGCCGATCAGCATGAACACCGTGCCAAGCACGACCTCGCGGCCATTTTCGGTGGCGGCACCGGTGCGCAGTTCGCGGCCAAATTCGACTTGGCCGACATCGCGGATGCGAATTGGCACACCTTGCACGTTGCCGAGAATAATGTTGCCAATATCCTCTATCGAACTAACCTGACCCGGTGCGCGGATCAAATACTGTTCGCCGTTCTTCTCAATATACCCTGCACCGACATTATTGTTGTTACGAGCCAGTGCGGTCACGATGTCTTGTAAAGTCAGGCCGTAGGACGCGAGCTTTTCCGGAATCGGTGCAACCTGATATTGTTTGGCGTAACCGCCGATGGTATTGATCTCGGTCACCCCCGGTACGTTGCGCAACTGCGGCTTGATGATCCAGTCCTGGATTTCACGCAAGTCAGTTGCAGTATAACTTGAGCCGTCCGGTTTTTTTGCGCCCTCTTTAGTTTCGACAGTCCACAGGTAAATTTCCCCTAGACCTGTGGCAATAGGCCCTATCTTTGGGGTAATACCATTGGGCAATTTATCTTTCGCTTCCTGGATGCGTTGATTGACCAGTTGCCGTGCAAAATAAATATCGGTGCCGTCCTTGAAGATCACCGTTATCTGCGACAGACCATAGCGCGATAGCGACCGCGTCTGCTCCAGATGAGGCAAGCCCGCCATCACGGTTTCCATCGGGTAGGTGATGCGCTGCTCGGTTTCCAACGGCGAATAGCCGGGGGCCGTGGTGTTGATCTGCACCTGGACATTGGTGATGTCCGGGACGGCGTCAATGGGGAGTTTTTGAAAACTGTAGATGCCTAGCGCCGCCATACCGGTTACGAACAAAATAACCAGCCAGCGATGTTCTATGGCGATGCGGATGATACGCTCAAACATGTCAATTCCTCTGTATCAATCGGAGTCTTCGGCGCTACTTTTACTCAGCTCCGCTTTGATAATGAAGCTGCCATCGACAGCGTATTCGGTATTCGGTTCGAGCCCGGCCACGATCTCGGTGTGTGCGCCATCGGATAGCCCGGTTTTGACCGGTTGGGCGATAAAGCCACCGGGTGCCCGAACAAAAATCGTGGGCTTGTCGTTGATCGTCTGGATGGCTTCGGTCGATACGGCGACCGGCACTTCGGTTTCGTTGGCAACGACCTCGACATTAATGAACAATCCCGGTCGCCAAGCCATCTGCGGATTCGCCAGGGTCACACGAGCCTTGGCGGTTCGGGTTTGTTCGCCCATTAATGCGCTCACGTAGGACACCGTACCGGATGCCGTGGAATCGAACGCTGTCGCTTTGATCGTGACCTTTTCACCAACCCGAACCACATTGAGATCCTTTGCCGACACGATAATGTCGGCCCATACCGTTGATAAGTCGGAAATCGTGAAGATGTTGGCGTCTTCCTTGACCGCTTCGCCCAAAGCAATATGTTTCTCGACCACCATGCCGTCGAACGGTGCGCGAATTTCATAACGATTGATCGCACCGCTATTGGCTGATACCGTAGGGCTTGCGCCAAGTGCAAGCAATTTTTGTTGGGCGTTATGAACGGCAATTTCCATTTCCCGCATCGCCTGCCGGGCTTGCAAATAGTCTTGTTCAGCAGAGATTTTCGCTTCCCATAAATGCTTTTCCCGCGCGAAAGTGGCACGAGCTAATTCCAGACGCTTTTGCGCCGATAGCAATTCACTGCGCTGTTCGGACAACGCCGTACTGGCAATCACCGCCATGACCTGACCCTTTTTGACTTGTTGGCCCAAATTGGCGGGTACGCTTTCGACCACACCTGCCAGACGAGGGACGACATGCGAGGTCTTATCTTCATTAAAACGAATTTCACCTGGCAGGATTACGACGTTTTTGATGTGAGCTGTGCTTACTGCCTGTATCGATATGCCGTTTTCTACGATCTGCTGATCGGTCATTGCCACCAATGCACCTTCTTGCAAGACCTCGTCACGATCAGGCGTTTGTGATTGATTTTCTTTATCGGAACGCTCGCGTTTATCATCGTCCTGGGGCATCTGAGATTTAGCGGCTGTGGAGCCTTCTTCAACCAATTCATCGGCTTCCGTCATGGTCTTATCGGTGCGCAAAATGAATACGCTGAGCAATACGCCAACAACGATAATCGCGGCGATAAAGATCCCTTGTTTTTTATTAATCGTGTTCATGGTGATACCTCGGGTTGGCTGTCCGCCACTGTCTCGTTCATGCCGCTACCAATCAAACGTTCTACGTCAGCCACGGACTTATGATAATTGGCCAAGGCCACTAAATACTGATTTTGGGCACCAAACAGGGTGCGTTGCGCGTCCAGCACATCCAGAAAACCGAACTTGCCCAAGCGATAACCTTCACGGGCAGCATCGTAGGCACTTTGCGCACCGGGCAGAATCTCTTGCCGTAAAGTCAGAATTTCGGAATAGGCGCTATCCAAAGCCTGATAGGCGGTGTTCAATGCCGTGGTGATGCGTACTTCGGTATTGCGCATGTCCTGTTCCGCTTTGGTCAACCGATGTTCGGCTTCCTGAATGCGGCCTTGATTGCGATCAAACACCGGCAAGGGCACCGAGAAACCCACCACTAAGGCGTAATCATTGGGCATCAGATATTTACTGGCGCCGACGGTCGCGGTCACATCCGGGATGGCTTTGGACTTTTCCATGGAGATGAGTGCCTGCCGTTGGGTGATTTCGGTGGCCCAACGGGCTAAATCGGGATTTTTAGACAGGCGTTGTTGCAATGAATCCAGGGATGCCGGCGCAGGTAAGCTATCCAAATTACCAATCACCGAGTCAAAACGTGGCGTGGTGCTGCCCCAATCCGCAGCCAAACGTTTGCGGGCGGCTTGCAGTTCTTTCCGGGCACGCATCAGCTCAATTTGTACCGAGGCACGCGCGACTTTGGCTTTGGTTTCTTCGACGGGCGATACTTTACCGGCCTGAACCCGTGCGGCTGTCGTCACCGCTGTCTGATTCGCCAAGTCATGCGTTTGTTGGGTTAGCGCCAAGCGCTGCTGAGCGGCCAACACGTCAATAAAGGTCTGTGTGACTTGGGTAAGCACATCGGCACGTTTGGCTTCGTAATCCCAATCGGCGAGTTGTTTGGTCAGCGCGGCGGCTTCGATGCGTGCGCTACGCTTACCGCCCAACTCAATCAATTGACCCAGCTCCAAGGTGACGACATCGCCATCGAAGCCTTGAATAACCCGATTGCCGAAGTTCGCTGCATTGGCGTTGAAGGTGGGATTGGGGAAGAGTCCGGCTTGTAAGGTGGCGGCTTCCTGGGCCCGGCTCTCCCAGGAATAGGCGGACAGTTCCGGGTTTTGGGTTAACGCTAAAGCCAGGGCTTGAGGTAAAACCAAGACGCCGGTCGGTTCCTCGGCGATAGGCCGACTGGAATCACTTAGAACCTGATGGTCTGGTTGAGCCGACGACAGCGTGCCGTCAGCCGAATTGGCATCTACCGGACCGGCAATGATGAAACAACACAATGCGATGCCCAATGACCGCATAGAATTCGAGAACATGGAAAACTTCTCCGTAGCATAGAGGTAACGTCAGCAAAAAACACAGGCATTGAACCTGCGGCTTTGGCTGGTAGGTTGCAGCTAGGAGATGGGGCTAAATCAGTAAAACGATGCTGCGCAAGGCGAGCAGTCGGGGGTCGGTGAACGGCGGATCGAAAAATACCGGTTGCCGAATAAAAGATCGGCCATAAAGCGACAACAGCAAAAAGAGGAAAAATACCGGCAAAAACCCGCTATCAAGCGCTATTTTTACAAAATCCGTTAATGACAATGGGATGTGATCATCGCCGTCCAGGGAGATGTCGGTGCATGGAGAGTTGCAAGGTGCATCGTCGTCGGCAAAATGAACACCGGCTGCATCGCTAAAATGGGCATTTTTGTCCAGACCAATGTCATGATCATACCCGACATGCTCTACAGCGACATGGCCGTCCACCCCAAAGCACAGCACAAAGGCCGACGCATCGCGATGTCCCAGGCCGAAATGACCAAGGATAGCAAGGATCAGCACAATAGAGAGCCAATTTTTGGAACAGCGTAGAGTAATCATTTATTTAATGATACTCGCCATCCGAAATAATTCAAGACATTTGGGAGTATACGGCATTGAAGTTTGACTGATTGTTGCATACTGAGTAAGGGGGCACCGATAAGTCAATTCAGATCACTGCAAATGGCCAAGGTGCATTAAGAAATGGCACGGTGAGCGTTTAAATAAAGTTACGAGCCCGGTGTCTTAGAATTTAAGGCACTGAGTAGCGGCTTACGTTTAAGCGGAACGCGAGTGATGACATAAACGAATAAGCATTATGAAGGTGTATCAAGAAAATGAGCACTTCTATTTTACATAACCTTCACTTTCACGAATCATCTCTTATGGACTGGTGGTTGCCGATCACTGACGATATCTGAATAACCGCTTTAATAGGTTAACCAGCCGTCCATTGGAAACTAGCGACTGACTCTTCCTGGCCGATCTTTCAAAAATGGTTGATTTGAGCTACAGTCTGGTTTAGAGAAGCATACTTCAGAGCCCTTCTTATTTTGTAATTTATTGATTATATAGATAATATATTGCCGTATTGTTTTCACCTAACAGTTAACCTTTAACACCGACATGGCATACAATTAACACCCTGTTTTATCAGCCCCTTATTAGGGAGCTGATTTTTTAACTGAAGATTGCATCTTTTGTTCAACACATGGTGCAACATCTTCATAAGCTACGCTTGCTTCATGGGCGATATTGCAAATAAGGGCTTCCTTATGATGAGCGGCTGTCTGTAGTCCAGCCAAAGTTCTTTGAATGTAAACAAAATTATGGGCAACATCCTGATAGCCGACATGGGATGCTTTTTCGAATTCCCTATTGTCCAAGTGGCTTTCCATCTTATCCAATGATTCGCGCAGCGCAGCCAGTGACATAGCAACACCAACCGTTTCCATAATTATATTTTCATCAAGCCTTTCGATCTCGTCGGTTTTACCGTCAAGTATTGAGAAGATTTTTTGCAGGTCGATTTCGTTAGTCATTGTTACAAGTCCCCCATTATTTTCCTAATATCTTTCACCAACAGGTGGAGATGGTAAGGATCAGTCGGAGAAGGCAGAAAATTGAAATGCTCGTAAAACGCTTTAGCCTTGTCGTCCTTGGCATGTACTAGAAAAGCCCTGATACCTGCGATATCGGCAGCTTGGACAGTACGTTGCATCGCATTCCGTAGCAGCCCGGCACCTACACCTTTCCCTTGCCAAGCAAGGTCAGTGGCTAGGCGGGCCAATAACATGACAGGGACAGCATTTCGGGACAGCCCTTTAACAAGACGATCCGGTGCGTTTTCATAGGCGACATGACCCACAACCAGTGTGTAGTATCCTATGATTTCTTCCCCACTAACACCGACATAAGTTTGCGCCCCATCAGCGCGTTGGCTCATTAGGGCGTATCGCTTTAAGTATCGGTTTAGGTTGTCTTGCCCACAATCAAAAGCGTCAGTCTGGTGCGTCTGCTGAAGTTTTTCAATGTGGCAACGATTTTTGTGTTCCGCGCTCAATCAAAAATATCCGGCTCGCGCATTAACCGTTCAAGCCGGGGCAAAGGCCGAGGCTGCGCTTCAAGGGCTGCCTGGAAAGCTGCCCATTGATCAGCATCCAGGCTAAAATAGCGGCGATCCGCCAGCACCTCGTCCGCCGCACCTAATGCACTTTCAAGTACGAATTCACTGACCGATTTATGACGTAAAGTAGCCGCCGCCTGAAGCGCCTCTTTGGCTTCTGGATGGATCCTGAGATCTATTCGGTCTGTGCGTTTGTTCGTTATCATAGTAATTTCTCCTTATGGTATAAGACTAACACAACTGTACACACAATGCCAGTACGCCACTATATTTTTACATCATCCAAATTTCGGGTAATTAAAATAACCCGCAAGTGACCGAGAAGAATTCGATCACTTGCGACTATGAAAAGGTCAAACTTCTGTCAGTTCCGCCATTTCCAAGGCATCATCGACTTCAATGCCAAGGTATCGGACGGTGCTTTCCAGTTTGGTATGCCCTAGTAGAAGCTGTACCGCCCTTAAATTCTTAGTCCGGCGGTAGATTAATGACGCTTTAGTCCTTCGAAATGAGTGTGTGCCGTAATCGGCTGGGTCTAATCCGATGCTGGCAACCCATTTTCCCACTATCCGTGCATATTGCCGAGTGGTGATATGTGGAGAACCATGGATCCGGCTAGGGAAAAGAAAATCCTCGCTCTTCAGTTTGGCTTGCTTGATCCAGTCCATGACCGAAGTGCGGGTTGGATCGGTGATTTCAAACTGAACCGGCTGATGGGTTTTTTGCTGCATGACCATCGCCCGTTTTGAAACTTGGTCACCATGGGCAACATCCCTTACTTTGAGCTTGACCAAGTCGCAGCCACGAAGTTTGCTGTCGATGGCTAGGTTAAACAAAGCGAGCTCCCTTAGACGCTTGCCAAGTTGAAGCCGGATGCGGATTTCCCAGACTTCTTTCAATTTCAGGGGCGGTTTCTGTCCAATCAGCTTACCCTTGTTCCAAGGTTTTCTGGTGTCGGGTTTTTGTCGTATCTCTGTTTGTGGGTTGAAATTGGGGTCGAGCGTAAGTTCTGTGTTCATGGCACATACTCCATTTGGTTTAAGGAGTACGTTTGACTTGATTGCCATTGAAATATTCTCAATAGCCGACATTAAAATAATTCAATTCCGGCTAAAAGTGAATGTGGCAGTCCGACCCAAACCGGTCGTTGATCATAACCAATTCTTTTCGTCTGGACTTCACTGCATAGCAGACAGTCAATTTATGTGTAAAGGTCCGTATGTGATCAAGATTTACTAGCTTATTCGGCCAAATTTGA
>Ga0208264_1000342_pt1 | contig 15892 bp, 14 predicted proteins | sample LakWasMet31_HOW6_2_FD_183873 | JGI IMG/M metagenome (GOLD analysis project Ga0208264, IMG submission 183873) | Freshwater sediment methanotrophic microbial communities from Lake Washington under simulated oxygen tension - Sediment Metagenome... | ecosystem: Environmental > Aquatic > Freshwater >...
CGGCGATTAATGCGTTGGGCGTGCATGGCCTAGATAAATGCTCCGATCATGGCATTAACGGCTTCAAGCGCTACGTCGCCCTCGCCGTCGTGGCACGCAACATTCAGCGCTTGGGTGCCGTTCTGCGCGAGCAAGAAAAACAAGCAGCGAATCGACGACGAGGCGCTTACAAAAAAGCCGCGTAAACACTCGCTGATGCTGAAAAAAACCAAACAACGGGAAAGGTGTGTCCAAAATTCGCCTGGAATGGCTAATTTGCATCATTGAGTCCGGCCAGAAGAAAAAACTGACTCACCTGCACCGAAAAACTGCTGGAATTATGATCAGTGAGCCGGCAGGATTATGAGGAAATCGAGTTTCCTTTCAGGCACTAATTACCAATATAGGGATTATAAAGTCAAGGTCATTTCGATACCGGCGACCTGGGATTCGTTATCATAAATACTTCTGCCCACAAATTTAAGGTGGGAAATCGACTAACACCATAATGGCAGTTGTTCTTCTTTGGCAGTAGCTGTTTGTTGCGTTCGGGCATAGGTTTCTTGAATAACCAAGGCATGAAAGCTAGCACGGTGACGGGTAAGTGCCAAGTCGGCCATAACCTGCCTTTGTGTTTCAGTCAAAATTTCCATTTGTGATTCTTTTAATATGTATTCCAAGGAAATCACGGAAAAACTGGGAGTTAAACCAGAATGTTTAACCATAAGTGCAAATCAATAACAAACTTACTTGATCACCTTTCCACATAGGCTCTCGCAGGGTTTACCATCACCATCTTTATCTAGCCGAGATAACCCACACTGAGTTAGATAACGGATGGCTTCCTCACAAGACACCATCTGTTTACAAAAACGCTTTTTGCCACATGAGCTCTATCCATTGAGTTGCTGGTTTGTGTTACAGATGATGTTTGACCTGGCGTGTAACCCTGCTCACCTTTGTGGCGGAACTCCCAGGGTGGCATCGAAGTCGGGTCAGGCCATAAGCCAAGGCTTGCTTGACGTGCTTCTGCTTCTAAATTGAACAACGCAGGATCATGGGCATATTTTGGATAAACCCAAGCCATACCTCGTTTGACTTGCTCTTTATTGACATCGAGATCGCCAACAAAAAGAGTACCAACAGTCCGGCCATATTTATCAATGGTTTCTCTTTCAACACGGATGGTTTTATTGAAAACCATATCAGACAATGATTTTTTTGATTGATTTCCAAACGGCTGTTTGCTTTCGGGGGCATCAATCTGAGCTAGTCTAACTTTTATGGTGTGGTTTCCTTCCATTAACAGCGTAATAGTATCCCCATCATGAACGCCAACTACGCGTCCATCCAACATGTCAGCCGCATGGACAGTGTAAAAAAATATAAAGGCTAGCCAAATTAGGACATTACGGTGGAATCGAATTTCAGTCAATAATATATTCAAAGAACGGTTAGGTATTTTTTAAAAAGGGATTTTTGTAAGCATTGTATTATAAGGTCAGTTTGGGTTCCCTGAATGGGAATTGATTGTTTTTCAAACCACTTTAAAGCAAGAAAACCTAGTTTCAAGCATTCCACATTTAATCTAATAATTACTGTTTAAACTCAACTAAAAAGGTAATCAAATGAAATTTCAATGTTTGTTATTGGAAAAATGCTCTCTGAATATTCAAACTGAAATCGGCGCCAACAATCATGCCCCTTCTTAGACAGTCGACTTCTATTAACTTGAAAAGTTGTTAACTGCAACATCCTATGAAATAACAATTCAATTAAGTTTTTTCACTAGAAAGCTCTGCCCTCGTTAGTGGTAACTATTAAAAGCTGTTTTGCACTTTTTGCTTCGGCGCATGGTTTTTCTGCTCAGGTGTTTTTGCTTATAGATCACCAAATAGGCTATTAAAGCCGACTTGCGGTAGGTTCTGGGTTATTGGGAGACGTGAAGATGCAGCCAAGCCGGTAAGTCAGATCAAATTCCGGTTGGCGGCAAAACTGTTTGGAGTTATGGCGATGCGAATGTGCGTTGATATATACCAGCACCAGGCACCCCTATAAACACATGCTTCGTGTCAAGCGGATCAAGGGCAATAGTCAGCGCAAAGTTCCAGGCCAAACCCTCGTTAACTTGCGTCCAAGTTACACCACCATCCACGCTCCGCAATACTCCGTGCGAATCGGAACTATAGCCACCTTCGGAAAGCGCGCTTGAAGATGTTGCGTACAAAACATTGTCATTATATGGATCGACTACGACAGAACGCAGAAAGTTATCTTGCAGCAGCAATGTCCATGTTTGCCCGTAATTTTTACTGAGATACAGTCCTTTGCCTACACCGGTCACGGCTACGTATATCCAGTTCGGATGTAAAGAGGTTAGGGCAATGCCATATACCCCTTCCCATTTAGCTCCTGGTGGACCTTTGACTGCACCGTGCATTTCTGCTAAGCCGGCTTCACTCCATTTGCCGCGCCCGCCGCTAATAGGGGAACGCCATAACCCCGCTTCGCCGCCAGCAAAAACAGTTCCGTCTGAGCCAACAGCGGTGACAAAAAATCCATGTTTTTTCAAAATACGCTGCCAATTGCGACCATCGTCCCGACTCGCGTAGACATATCCTCGGCCCGTCACATAAAGCACACGTTCGTTAATCGGGCTATTCGGTGCTAGCGATAAACCGTACAGCGGCGACTTAGGCAAACCCTTGCCTGTCAACGTCCATTGGTCACAGTTATCGCCAGGATTTATGCTCTTGATTAATCTTGCCGGTTTATCTGGTGATCCTGCTTGGGTCGCCCAAATGATATTAGGACGAGCAGGATCTGAAAGCAGCGTTAAGGTGTCGCCGCCAAATCCTCGCCAATTACCCGTATAAACAGCTGTATTGCAATTCATCCAGCTTTTGCCGCCATCTTGGCTGCGCCATAAACCCAAGTCGTAAAATCCAGCCCAGACATCACTATTACCCGCAATAGTAAGGGTATTTAACACTACATTATCGATCCCACGAGATTGCCAAGTTTTTCCTTCCGAATTCGAATACAACTGAGTTATGGTGCGGCCTTTGTCAAACGAGGCATATATAAATTGACTGTTGACCCAATACAACCTGTCCAAATTATCCCTAGAGACAGCTACGCTGTAAACGGGCGCGGTAAACGACCAATCAACATTGGACCATCCATTTTGCCAATTTGAAACCTGACTGACTTGTAGCCAATTTTTTCCGCCATTCGTGCTTTCCCAAATACCTTGCTGTGAATCCCAAGCAAACTGATGACGTGGATCGAATAGACGAATGGTTTGCGGGTTATTACTATCCAACCATATAGCACCACCGTGAGATGCTATATAATGCAAGGAGTTGTCCGAATTGGTAATGACATACAAATGCCCATTTGATTTTGAATCGTCCACCGAAAGCCATATTTTGTCGACATCGAATTTGTCTAAAGCAAAATCTACTATATTTCCTGCGATTGAATTCCCAATAAGTTTCCAACTGCCACCCCCGTCAGAACTCCGGTATAACTTAGCAGGGCTTTTGCTAAAACGTCCCTTTCCCGTTAACACATAAAGCACATTCGCATCATTTGCAGAGACGAGAATTTTTAAAATCCGTAAACCATTTGGCAGTTTTCCGCTAACCTGTTGCCATGATTTCCCGACATCCACAGTTTTAAATACTTGTCCGTCATTTCGATTCCATGTTGAATGCCATCCTGCATAGCCTATGTTTTCAGGGTTTGCGGCAATCACTATACTTTCAATATACCCGCCAGACAAAACGGATTCGACATAATCTCCGCGCCGTATTGCGCGATAAATGCCATTATCGGTGCCAAGAAAAAAAACGGTTGAGTCAGAAGGATGAAAACCGAAACTAGCAACGTGAGTCGTCGTTAAACCTTGTTTAGCACCGACGATATCCCAAGTCAAACCACCATCCAAGCTACGGTATGCGCCACTCAAATCGCTTGCTGTCAGTACCAAACCATCATAACCGATACCCACACGATCAAACCAACCACCACCGCCCAGATTTGATCGTGTCCAATATTCCTCTGTGCCGGTAGCGTAACTTTGCCGGTTGAATAATAAGCAAAACAAGCTAAACAATACAATCCAGCTTAGAACTCGCTTTATAAATTTCATTGTGACATGCATCATTTAAATAAACCGAGGGAGAAGTATATTCTTGGGGTTTTTCGGAAAGTTTAGCTAGAGCTTTAGCAATTTATTTGTTCAATGACTTTGTTTTGCGGGTTTTTGTGAAAAGATCAAAATGCAGCTCACGATTAACGCGAATAATACCGCCGATGCAGAATACCGGCTAAGCTCCAAACCACCTTTACTGATCGGTTTATCCAGGAAGTCGCCAACGACGGCTCCCAGCGGACGAGTAAGGATGAACGCCGCCCAAAATAGCATTGTGTGTGAGATGCTTGTCCAGTAATACACGATTGCAACAAGTGCCAACATCACACCAAATACCAATGCACCACCTACATAGCCAAGGCCTGCTGTATCGGCTGTCCAATCACCCAGTGCCGTCCCCAAGGTTTGGGAAAACATGATGGTGATCCAATAGAACATTTCTGACTTGGGTGAACTCACTGACGCTACTGAGATTGAACCCAGGGTTCGATACCAAAGAAACAGGGAAGCCATCAGCAAACTAAACAATAGTGTTGTACCACCAGCATAACCAATAGCTAAGGAACGATCCGCAAAATCAGCTAATGTTGTGCCCACTGTTGTGGTTGCAATGATGGTTGTCCAGTAAAGCATTGGGTGAAATTTCTGAGCTGCAATCTGGGCAGAGACAGCAATCAGGAATAGAACGGCAAAGATGCCAGTGCCTACTAGGTAGCCAAGATTCATCGACATAGACACTGCATCGCCGCCAGTCTCGCCTAATGTTGTAGCGAAAATCTTAATTATCCAGAAGCCTAAGGTGACTTCTGGAACCTTACTCAACGAAAGCTGTTGGTTTTTATTCATTTTTTATCTCAAGGGCATGACGTGTTTTTTGCTTAGTTTACCTAACCAATCTTCTGGCTACCTGAACATTCGCATAATCTTATTTTAGTATGGGCGAATCTATAAGCTTTACTGTAACTGTAAGCTTTAGATTTTAATCAACAGAAAAAACTCGCTCTCATTTGATTTGATAACTTTTACGAGTGGCATAAGGTTAAGTAGAGAAGGTTAATGCTATCGATGGAATAAAAATGAAGTGAATCTCTTCTAATATTGATTCAGCTAGCCGAGTTTGCGTGTTATTTTGACTTTACACAATAGCTAAAACGTACTGACTTTTTAACTATCTGAATGAAGGTAAACAAAGTCGTTTTTCACTACATTCATAGACAGGTTATCTGTTAATCGATTTACATTACCTTTAAACTAGGTTGTTTGGTTTAGTTTGTCATTAGTGTAAGTTTTCAAGCAAAAGGACATCAGCCCTTATATGATTTCACTTCACACTACTAAGATATTCTTACTGTACACCATTAACTCCCCCCGAAAAGTAAGCCAACACTGGCGGTAATGCACATCGATAACATTCCCCAAAAGGCGATCCGAGCAATGGCAGTAAAAGCAGAAGAACCGCCAATCAATGCAGATAGCCCACCCAATAATATCAGGGATAACAGTGAAACAAATCCCACCGTGGTGATCAGAGGCATGGTTTCCGATCCGGTTAAATCTATAATAATTTGATTGGCATGCGTTATAGGTAAATGAGGGAAAATTATAACCATCACAAGTGGTAACAATGCGCCCAGTGAAAACGTCAGGGCAGAAATCAAGCCTGCCTGTAGGGGATGTGCAGTGGTGATTTCAGTTAGTCCTAGTTCATCACGGGCATGAGCGGCTAACGCATCATGGCGCATTAGTTGCTCGGCAACCTGTTGAGCCAGTTCTGGTTCCAGGCCTCTATCGATATAGATGGCTTTGAGTTCATTCACTTCATGAGGGTGATTTTCCGCCAGTTCCTGCTTTTCCCTGTTCAGGTCGGCTTGTTCAGTATCAACTTGGGAGCTGACGGACACATATTCACCAGCTGCCATAGACATGGCTCCTGCTACCAATCCAGCAGTACCGCTAACAAGAATGGCATCTAGATCTGTATGAGCAGCTGCGACTCCAATCACAAGACTTGATGTAGAGACGATGCCATCATTGGCCCCTAAGACGGCTGCGCGTAACCATCCGATCCGATGTGCGCGATGAAATTCAGAATGTCTCAAGCGAGTTCCTTTAAAATTATAGCATTATGAACAAAGATACTATTGGTAAGTGTCATCAATGTCTTTTTTTCCAGTTAACATAGCTTTAACCAGCTTTTCTTTATCAATGTAACTGGAAGCGGCGACACCTATAATGTGTAAAAACACTAACAATAGCGTCAGGTTAGCGAAAACTTCATGTATTTCTTCCCAAAACTCTTCAGCTTCTTCATCAACACCGCGCTCATTATCACTTAAATCAGATTCTTCATCATCATCCTCGTTATCCTCTGCGTTTGCCACAGAAATCAGAGCAGTGAATTGGGTTTGTGTCTGGACTGGTAATGCTGAAATGGCGAAAGGCCCTTTATTTTCCTCTACCGCATATAATTTCAAGCCTGTCAACGTGGTTCCCACCAGGCTTAATAACAAGGCGACCACCATGACCCCACCAGCGGGGTTATGACCAATATAATGTTGTGGCCTGAACGTTATCAGATTTGTTAAGTAACTTTTTATCTTAAGCGGTGAATAGATAAAATTACTGAACCGGGCATACCTACTACCGACAAAGCCCCATATTATGCGAATGAGTAAATAGGCGGCCACGGCATAGCCAGCCCACACATGTAGAGCCATGAAATCATCTTCGGTAAAATAAGCCGTAAAAAATGCAATTACTAAAGCCCAATGCCCAATACGGATCAATGGATCCCATACCTTTACGGTTGTTTTATTTTTTGTCATGTTATTTCTCCTGATTTACGGTTGGATACAAATTAATTAAGCCTAATAATGCGTTAAACTTGTCTTTTTAACATCCGTCATCCGACGTATTAGTGAATATCTATGGCATTTATTAACGATACCAAGCGGTTTAGCCAATGGGCTATTGTCCTTAGCTTGTTTGTTTTTGTACTTATTACGCTTGATCTATTTGAGGACTATAAAGAGGGTGTGCCTTGGACACATTTGATCACTGAAGTGCTAATTCTGATGCTTTCCATTCTGGGTCTTGCTTATTTTGGCCGCCTTTATCATCAATTTTCACAGTCTAAAATAAATTTACTGACTCAGGATTTGGCGATAGCCAATCAACAAGCTCAACAATGGCGTGAGGCAAATCGTGAGCTTATCGCGGGTTTGGCTGTTCAAATTCGGAAGCAATTTGATATTTGGCTGCTTACCCAGGCCGAATCGGAAGTTGGCATGTTAATGCTCAAGGGGCTAAGTCATGGCGAAATTGCTCATGTACGCAACACAAGCGAGCGAACCATTCGAGACCAAGCACGAGCTGTTTATCGGAAAGCAGGGGTAACAGGACGCACTGAACTCTCTGCTTTTTTTCTTGAGGACTTGCTACTGCCTCTTCAGCAGTAGTAAAACAATCGGTAGCGTAGCCTACAAAATTGATCATTCGTACGCGACCTGATTTCAGTTTGTTATTCTGCTCAACGTACTTTTTAGGAAAGTTGCAGGCATCGGTTGCCAGTAAACGCCTAGCTTAAGATGATACGCAGCTGGGCTCTGTGCTGGCAAGCATACTGTGATTTGTCAGGCCATTCTCTGTTGAGCAACTATTCATCCATTTCGAGGGCAAAGCTTTGACGGTTGCCAAATACCTTGCCCATTTGGGAAGAAATACTTATTTGATACAGGTAGTCGGTGCTTTGGCAATTTTGCGAGAAGCATCTTTACCCTCAAAGCTCAAGGTAACATGGCAGGAGAACGGAGCAACTAAAGGTTGCGTCAATGTCCAAGTGCCATTTGGCTTTAAGGAAATTGGCATTTGTGTCGCTATAGGTGTACCTGTTTTGTCGATACCTTGTACGATATCCATTGTTAAATCAGTTCTTGCCATGAATGCGGTTTTTTCAGCGGGTGTCATAATTGTATTCGGCACCACTTTGCCTTTTAGCGACAATACATCCAGTTTCCATGAAGCGGTGGAGACGATGAGACTTTTCACAGAGGCATTATCTCTATCGCCAGCGGGCCAGACTCGGATTTTTGTAGTGATAGTGTTAGAGGTATACTTTTTGGTTGTATCGGTTTCTTTGGCCGCTAACTTAAGCGTATATATTTTGTTTTTTTGGGTTTCCAAGGGCGTCCAGGTAAAATCAGACTTTGGCAATTGGGTGCTGGTATCGACACCGCCATCCGTGATGGTTGCAACTGCGGGGATGGCCGATTTTTTAACGATAGTAAACGCATCATCTTCAGCATCATTGACAACTAAAGGGATATTGATGACCTCGCCAACTGCGACATCCCATTGATTGGCGACAGTATTCAGGACAGGCTTAGTATTTACAGTGACAGGTGCGGTGTTACTCGCAACAAAGTTTTTTAAACCAGGAACCACCCCACCATTTGCGAACGCTGCTATAGCAGCCGGTTTCACATTGCCACTGGTGCCAGTCGTATTGTTAGTATGACAAGCCCCGCACTGTTTACCTAGGCCTAGTTGCTGAGCATATTCCTCTCTTGCCAATGCCTCTGTCGCCAAAACCATTCCGGCGGCAACCAAGATAGCCGCCGAAAGGGCTTTTTTATGCTGAAACAGAGTCTGAGCAGGATTTGTGTTGTTCATGTATTTTATCTCCAAAGTGAAAAAAGTTGTTTTAAGTTAGGTTGTTTTAAATAGTTAGCCAATATTAGCCATTTCAAGGCGCGCATAACGTGCGCTAAGTTTGTAGTTTAAAAAGTTTGTTCAGTTTGACCTTGATGCTGATTCAATACCGCGATCATTTGTGTGGCTGATGTATAGTCAGTGCTTGACCAGATTAAACTACCTTTTGCTGAAAGAATGGCGAAGTAAGGCAAGCCAATTTTTAATTGCCGATGCTCTGGATGCGTGCGAAATTTCTCAAATTCGGGTTCTTTATCTACCAGTTTTACCGTAATGGCTTTTTCACGTAGCGCTTGATTTAACGACGCATTGCTGGCCGCTTGTTCTTTAAAAGCGATACAATTGGCGCACCAACTGGCATAGAAATCAATAAAGAGCGGTTTACCAGTTTGTTGAGCTACTTTTTGTGCTACGCTGAAATCCCGATACCAGGAAATTCCAGCTTCTTTTTCAATAGATAAAGCCGTACTGTTTTGTTGGCCGGTATCGTCTACACACTGTGCTTGCGCAGTCTTCATAATAGGTGTGTGACCTAACCCCGCTATCATCATCCAGGCGCCAAAAATAATTGAAAGCACGCCGCAATAGTGAAGCATTTTTTGATTAGGTTGCACATCGGCGGGTAATAGCGTTAAGACATTACAGTGAACCACAGCAATCCACACCGCCAACATGCCGAAAGCCATAGCCTGCGTAGCATTGGATTCAACACCCAACACGCCCATGCCTTTTTCAAAATAGATATAGGCAAAGTATAAAATCATCAAACCAAAGGCATATTTGATTTTATTCATCCAATAGCCCGCTTTCGGCAGCTTTTTAAACTTAACCACGCTGACCATAAAAAAGGGTAAACCAACTCCAATTCCAAAACCTGCCATCATGATGCTTCCTTCAGCTGCAATCACTAAGCGATCCCAAAAGCTCAAGGTTTGACCGAGGATAGCCAAGGCATCGGCTTTATCGGCTATTTGATCGGCAACCTGTAATAACAGTGCAAAGACAATCGGCCCGACACACGGTGAAATCACTAAGCCCGCTACACTGCCCATCATCCAGGTACCGGTTAAGCCTTGCACTCGAGCAGAATGTTGGTCTAGGCTGTGCACCTCGTTTTGCATAAAACTCAATTCGTAAAAACCCAGTAACGCAATTGCAAAAAAGGCAAAAAACACGGCAAAGCCGAGGTTAACCCAGGCCGATTGCATAAAGGTATTAAAAGCCCCACCGGTCATGCCTGCGGCTAAACCCAGCAACATATAGGTGCCGACCATGCCAATAAGATAGGCAAACGCATGTAGTTTTTCTTGTTTAGCGACACCATTGGCACGATTCACAATAAACATAGAGGTAATCGGCAGCATCGGATACACGCAAGGTGTTGCCACTGACAATAGACCAGCCAGCATCATTAAGCCGAACAGGATTAAGGTATTGTCTTGATTATTTTTAAATAATTGCAGTAGCCTATCCATAAAGCTTAGGGGCGAGTCTGCATCAAGCTTAGCGCTAGGAATTGCTGGTAACGTTAAATTGACCTGTGCCGTTTGCGGACGAAAACAAACATGACTGACATCACTGCATAACTGGTATCTAACTTCGAGATTGGCTGCATTGGTCTCTAATTGCTGAGCTTGTTTAGCGGTTAGTTCTAAGTGGAAATCACCTGCTTGGCGCAAAACGGTCGCTTTGACTTGATCATCATAAATGCCGGTCGGCGCTTGCACGTGAGTAATCGCTAAACCGGTACCCGCTAATTTCTGACTTGGGTCAAAAGCAATGGGGATATAGATATTGTCTAACCCCTTATCGAGATAGGCATGATGACCCTCAGGAATTTGTAGCTTTACCTGAAACTCGGCTGGCCATTGCCCAGCATTTAAAGCCATAACGCTAAGTTCAGCTTTAGGCACTTCTGCAAGCACTAAGCTACTAGTGAGTAACCAAAGCAAGGTTATCGATACAAACTGTTTCATATTTTTTCGGTTTAGATGCGTTTACTAAAATTTTAAATTGAATGACGCTGTCACTAGGTAATAACTAAAATCGGCAAAACTACCTACGTTATTTCCGCCCAGTTGGTAGCTGGCTTTGTGATCGTAATATTCAACCCCAGCTTGAAACTTTAAATGTTGTAATGGTTTTAAGTCGGTAAATTCCTTGCTTAATTTGACTCCGCCGGAGAGGGTTCCGAATCCAGCTAGTCGATAATCACTGGAGTAGGCAGAATATTCCGACTTTAAACCAGAAAATACGGGTTGATAAAAATCAGCACGATCTTGGACGTAATATCGGAAGCGAGGGATGACGACCCAGTTGTCGGCAATGGGCTGATGCCAACTTATTTCAGCCGTGTGCGCATTGATACCCCAATCATCGGTGTAAAAACGATAATCCGCATGTAAAGCCGCATTATTAAATTGTTCAAAGTTTCGTACGTATTGTGTTAACCATGCCCATTGAAATTTTTCTTGTGGACGTGTGTCGCTGCCAAAATCGCTTACCGTGTCTCCGTTGTAAAAAAACACGCCTTTATAGGGGTCGGATAAATACCCGTTATGGTAGCCAAAGGTGATATTGCTTTGCAGCAATGAGTTTTTATCGATAATTTGCGAAACACCTAATAGATATTGTTGGCTGGTTTTGCTGCATTTTTCACCGCAGTCGAAATTAAAGTTGGTCGGTGCAACTTCATCAAATGCTACCGACGCTCCAAAGTTGAGCGTAGTCAATTTTTTGTTTAAATCAACACTCAGGTTTGAGTTGAAATAACGAGAGGTGTAGTCATTTTCCCTGGAAAAACCGCCGCCCAAATTAAGCGCTGAAGCATCAAAAAAATAACTTAAACTGCTACTGATCGCATCCCGTTGTTCACAAATCGACTCGCCGCAAACACTGATTAGGGCATTTTGCGAAGCCCCACTAAGCACTTGCTGAATCTGCCCTTGTTTTTTCATGTTGTATTTGGGTGACGCGCCGGTAATGGTGTCTCTTACCAAATTGACGGAAGCCGTCATCGATTTCCCAATAGGCATCGCTAGCGCCCCTTCGAAAACATCCACCGCCATACGTTGGTTACTTTCAGCGTAATGACCGTATTGAAAATCAGCGTTGTAAGTCTCTTCCACCCGACCGGCATTGGCTGTTTGTAACAACCCCGGCAAAGCAAGCGCAGAGATCGTTAATTGGGCAATGGCGTTATTTTTGTTCTGACTCATATAATATTTGGTTTGAATTTAACTCACGGAAGTAATTTTGCGCGGGTTCTTAACGATGGTTTCAAACTAATTGCACCCACAACCGCCACCGCCGCCACCATACCCACCGGATGCGGCTTCTTTACTAAATGCAGTATGCTGCCGTAGCCCAAATTCTACTGCATCTGTGGTGAATGCCATTTGAGGGCGAGCCAAATTACCTCTTTGCCTGGGTAATACTTCGGTACAGGCCACACTGGAAATAGTTATGGTAAATAACAGACAGAGTTTTATAACTTTCAAAATAACAACCTATTTGACTGCTAATAATTGGCTAACTTTTGATTCTAGTGAGTTGACATCGTCACTCACGAAGCCGTGATGAATATGTTGGACCACTCCTTTTTTATCGACAATAAATGAGGTCGGCATCGATTCAACTACAAACTGATCGGCCCACTCGCCTTTGGCATCCCGAACTACGGTAAAGCTAACCGGAAACTCCTTTAGAAACTGATCGGCATTAGCTTTATCTTCATCCAAATTGATAGCTATAACTTCAAAGCCTTGGGCTTTTAGTTTCTGGTGCAATTGATTTAATAGCGGAAATGAAGTGCGGCAAGGCGCACACCATGAAGCCCAAAAATCCACATACACTACTTTTCCAGCAAATTGTTTCAAGGAAATGGCTTGGGCATTTTGTACAGCTGGCAAAGTGAATTGTGGGGCAGGCTGTCCTACTTCAGTCGCGTTAGCCAGGCAGGCATTTGAAATGGCAAATATAAAGCCTGAAATACGTAATGATGATTTCATTTTGTTTCCTAATGAGTTGATATAAGGGGCGACAACAAAACCGTCTGGATTTAGAATCGATACTGATCGCTGAGTTAACGAATAACCATAGAAATCAATTAGAATCTTTTTAGGTGTGAGGTCAACCTAGTTGACCTCACTGGTTGCAGGCTAAACTTATTGGCAGTTTACTAAGCCTTTAACAGGCTTAATCGCTGTAGCACCTTGGAATTGCGCATTGACAGAGCAAGGCGCAATGCCTGCGTCAATACTTAAAACAAACTTCCATTCTCCGTTTGAATTGACCTTAGCAGTGCCTAAATTGGCATTCGTGCTCGCATCGCTAAACGTGATTGGACTTAAAAGTGCATTTTTACGCGCCGCTTTAGATAAATTTTTTGCCCATTTAACTTCCCCACTGATTTCTAACCGAGTGCGCTTTGAGTTGTAACGAGCGCTGGCAATGGTTAATTTTTTAACCGCACCATCAGAAACCAAATTCGCAGTTTGCTGCGGTAAAACATTAACAGAAACAGCAAGTGGCGCTGATTCGGATGTCTGTTCACCATCTCTGGCAACAGCTTTAAACTTCAACGATTTGGTTTTCCCTTCAAAATTTTCAGTGGGTGTCCAGGTGAATACGCCCTTTTGCATACGCAAATCTTCATCATAACTGTTAGTCAGTTTTGCACCTTTAGGCAAATCACTACCGATAATTTTTAACGGTCTATCATTGCAATCAAATGCAGTCACGGCAAGTTTCAATTGGTCGCCAGAGTGCACGGAGACTTTATCCGTCGCCGATAAAACCGGTTTGGATTTGGATTTAGAATGACTACTGTGCTTCTTTGCTTTGTGTTCTCCGGATTCATCCCTATCGTCATGATCATCGTCCTCATTTTCATCCTCTTCAGATTCGTACGAACCGGTATTACAGGTCGTTGGTATCACCGGTGTAGTGACACAAAGACCATTTTGTAATATTGCTGGGGCATTGCAAGTTGTCGTTTCTGGTGTCGTAGGTATTGTTGGTGTCGTTGGTGTTGATACAACACATACGTTCCCTTTAAGTACCGCAGGAGCAACACAGGTGGGTGTTTTTGCTGCCAGGAATGCGGCTAGACCAGCTTTTCCTTCTGCTTTGGTGTAAGCGCCACCCGTATGACAAGTTGAGCAACCAGGCGCTCCATTTTGTTGCATAATCGCAGACGTTGCGACAGCATCATTAGCGATGCCGACAGTTGCTATCATTAGAATAGCGGAACTGACGATTTTGGTTGCTTGATTTGGTGTATTACGCATCTGTACATCCTTAAGAAATTTAATAAGAGTTCCTCGACCGGAACTAGTGGTGTATTTTAATTAGAATGTATTAATATTCTCTTAACTAGCTCACATAAACTGTAGTTACTACAGGGGATTTTCAAAGCAGTTTTTAAATGCCGCGTGGTAGTGTTAGCCAGTTAAACCTAAGAATGACCTTTTGAATATAGGCGATACGGGTGAATTGGGATTGTGTTGAACTTAACTCAATTGCGCCAGGTATTTCAAAAACGAATGTCAATTCCTGGGTGCTATCTTCTGGTGAGCTTACGACAGCAATAATCTTGCTTACGGAATTCGGGGGGGGCAGTTTGAATTAAAAGTGGCATGGATAGCCACTGTTCGTTAGTAGCTAGAGTAGTGGTATCGAAGTCATCGTTTATGAAACGTTGCTTAGAGCCTAACTAAATTCATCTTAACCAGGAGAACTTCAAGTACAAGTCTGATAATTTCAATCATTCATTTGCTAACATATTCGTCCTTGTGCACGGTATCAACAATGATATATTTATAAAGCTAAAAATTGATCTTATCTCCAATACAATCTTTTTATGCTCAAACTCAACAACTGCTCTGTCCTCACTATCTTAGCCTTGGTTACAGGAGCTACGGCCTCATTAGCTCTGTTTATCAAGGTGGCAGAGGAAGTGGTGGATGGAGATACTCATCATATCGATATATGGATAATTAAATTGCTTCGAGCTACTGGCAATGTAAATGATCCCTTAGGCCCCAAATGGCTAGAGGATTTTGCACGTGATGTTACTGCGCTGGGAAGCCCAGCTGTTTTAGGTCTTTTTGTAGTGATTGTATCGATTTTCCTGCTCTTGGTTGGTAATCGTCGATTGTCGATTTTCATGATGCTTGCCGCCGGAGGCGGTACAGTAGTTGTAACTATTCTAAAGGTAGCTTTCGCCCGTCCGCGTCCACAATTTGCACCGGATGGCTTATTAGTTTATTCAGCGAGTTTCCCCAGTGGTCATGCCATGATTTCCGCAGTAGTCTACTTAACCTTGGGGGCGCTAATCGCGCGCATTGTGCAAGAAGTTCGGCTTAAACTTTATATAATGACGATTGCAGTCTTCTTGACTGGCTTAGTCGGATTTAGCCGAATTTACCTAGGTGCCCACTGGCCTAGCGATGTCTTGGCCGGTTGGGCAATTGGCGCAGCTTGGGCCTTGGCCGGTGGTTCATTGGCTCAAATTATGAAGCTTGGAATTGGAGATAATTAATGAAAGGCCAATCTTTTATTCGACGTTTATCGTTTGCTAGTAATGGTATACGCTTAGCATTTCATCGAGAAAGTAGTCTTCGAATTCATTGTTTAGCCGGCATTACTGTTGGGGTGATACTTTTGATCACAAAGTCTTCGGCATTATGGTGGGCCATTGCGGCTATTACCATTGGCTTGGTAATTATGTCGGAACTGTTTAATGCTGCCTTGGAGACCTTAACTGACCACCTTCATCCCGAACAGCATCCTGAAATCGGTGCTGCTAAGGACATTGCTGCTGGTGCGGTTCTAATAGCTGCTTTAGCGGCTATATTGGTCGCGGTGATATTTATTTTGTATTGAACAGGTTTATTCTATCTGCAAATGGACAAGCTCCCCTATGAAGCCTCACTTTGTGCCATCGCAATTTCGTCAAAAAATGTTGGTGTAAATCAATTCTTAAATTAACGTTCTAAAACTAACTGGGCAATATTGAGTTAACTGAGTTTTAATGCTTGT
>Ga0208264_1000343_pt1 | contig 15865 bp, 9 predicted proteins | sample LakWasMet31_HOW6_2_FD_183873 | JGI IMG/M metagenome (GOLD analysis project Ga0208264, IMG submission 183873) | Freshwater sediment methanotrophic microbial communities from Lake Washington under simulated oxygen tension - Sediment Metagenome... | ecosystem: Environmental > Aquatic > Freshwater >...
TGGTCATTTCCGGATTGATCTTTGTGCTGTTGTTCGGCGCGCAGGGCTGGTTCGGCGAATGGCTTGGGGCGCATGATCTGAAGGTCATCTTCGCGGTGCCGGGTATCGTACTGGCGACGCTGTTCATTACCTTCCCCTTCGTCGCGCGCGAATTGATTCCGCTGATGCAGGAAATGGGCAGCGAAGAGGAAGAAGCCGCGCTGTCTCTGGGCGCCGGCGGCTGGAAGACCTTTTTCCTGATCACCCTGCCGAATATCAAATGGGGGCTTTTGTACGGCGTCTTGCTGTGCAATGCGCGGGCGATGGGCGAGTTCGGCGCGGTCTCGGTCGTCTCCGGCCATATCCGCGGCCTGACCAATACGTTGCCGCTGCATGTCGAAGTCAGTTATAACGAATACAACTTCGTCGGCGCCTTCGCGAGCGCCTCGATCCTGGCCGGACTGGCGATCGTGACACTGGTCTTGAAGAGCATCCTGGAATGGAAGAAACGTTGAGACCGGATCTCGATTTCCTGAAACCTGCACCTGAATCCGTATTATGAGCATCCTACTTTCGAACATCAGTAAAAACTTCGGCAACTTTTCCGCGCTGGACCATATCAATCTGGAGATACCGGAAGGCGAGCTGGTCGCCTTGTTGGGGCCGTCCGGCTGCGGCAAGACGACCTTGCTGCGCATCATCGCCGGACTGGAGCAACCGGATTCAGGACGCGTGCTGCTGAGCGGAGAGGACAAGACCGAACAGCATGCCAGCCATCGCGGCATCGGCTTCGTGTTTCAACACTATGCCTTGTTCCGGCACATGACCGTGTTCGACAACATCGCCTTCGGTCTTCGCGTCAAATCGCGCAAGGAACGTCCCGGCGAAGCGATGATCCGCAAGAAGGTGCACGAGTTACTGCAATTGGTGCAGCTGGACTGGCTGCACGACCGCTATCCGGACCAGTTGTCCGGCGGCCAGCGGCAGCGGATCGCGCTGGCGCGCGCGTTGGCGGTCGAGCCGTCGGTGCTGCTGCTCGACGAGCCGTTCGGCGCGCTCGATGCGAGCGTGCGCAAGGACTTGCGCCAATGGCTCAGAAACCTGCATCATGAACTGAACGTGACCAGCATCTTCGTGACGCACGATCAGGAAGAAGCGATGGAGGTCGCGAGCCAGGTGGTCGTGCTGAATCACGGCCGCATCGAGCAGCAGGGCGCGCCGAGCGAGATTTACGATCACCCAGCCAATGCCTTCGTGTCGAAGTTCATCGGGCAGACCAATGTGTTCGATCTCGAAAAAGAGGATAAAATCTGGCTGCAAGAGGCCGGCATCATCCTGGAGCAGCCCGAGGCGCTGACCGCGCATGTGCGCCCGCACGACATCGACATCGAAAAAAATGTCGACGCGTCCGCTTCGCCTTTCACCCTGAAAGACTGGCAACATTTGGGCTCGGCGATCCGGGTCGAATTGTCCAGGGAGGCGAGGGGGCAAGGCAAGGCGAGCGCAACCGTGTATGCGCAATTGCCGAACGAACGCTTTAAGGCGTTACGGCTCGCCAAGGGCGACCGGGTGGCGCTCCGGATCAGGCAGGCGCATTGGTTCAATTGAAAATATTTTCTCCTCCTCACCCCAGCCCTCTCCAGCAGGAGAGGGCGCAGCGGCCCAAGCATCTGAAACATTTATCGCTGAATTAACGTTAAGGAAGGCATGAATCTAAACCAACTCGAACTCCTCCGCGTCTTGCAGGAGACCAATTTCAACCTGTCGAAAGCGGCGGAGAAGATGTTCGTCGTGCAGTCGGCGGTCAGCCGCCAGCTGCAATTGCTGGAAGCCGAACTCGGCGCGCCGGTGTTCGAGCGCCAGGGCAAGAAACTGGTCGGCCTGACGCCGCTCGGCGATCGCATCATGGAAGAAGTCACGCTGATCAACCTGTCCAAACGCAACATCCAGGCGATCGCGGAAGATTTTTTGCACAACCGCAACGGCGAATTGCATGTCGCGACCACGCACACCCAGGCCAAGTATTTCTTGCCGGAACCGATCCGTAAATTCCGCGAGAAATACCCGAACATCAAAATCTACATCGTGCAGTCGTCGCCGACCAATCTGATCGACCTGTTGCATCATCATCAGGCCGACATCGCGATCTGTACCGAAAAGCTGAATGAGGAAGACGACAAACTGATCATCAAGCCGTGCTACGAATGGCACCATATCGCGGTCGTGCCGAAGGACCATCCCTTGGCCGAAGGCGAGATTACGCTGGAGCGGCTGGTCGATTATCCGATTTTGACCTACAGCAAGGGCTACACCGGGCGGTCGAATATCGAAAAGGTTTTGAGCTCCAGGCATATCAACCTGGACATCGCGCTCGAAGCCGCCGATTCGGACATCATCAAGACCTATGTGCGGATCGGTCTCGGCGTCGGCATCATCGCCGCGACCGCGTTCGAGCCGCAGGCCGATGACGACCTGATCGCGCGCGATCTCGGCCACCTGATCCCGCCTTCGGTGACTCGCTTTGCGTATTTGAAACAGCTATATCTGCCGGAGTTCTGCCGGTTTTTCATCGACGAGTTGCTGGCGACGGCGGAGCGGATACACCCGACGGCATAGCCTAACCGCGCGTTGACTTGAGCACAGGGCCGGCTTGACAGAACAAAGCCGAGTAGAGTACTTTAATCATCACATTCAGATTCACGCTGACCGGACAACCGGAAGCCAGTGACTCCCCAGAGGGAGCACTGGCTTTTTTTTGCCCAAAATTTTGTGATGGTTAGGCGCCGAGGCGACAAATCGGCGCGCTTTTATCTTAACTATTAGAAAAACATCGGAGAAATCAACGTGAACGGAAACCGTCTTGAAATCGAAGGGCTCGTCGACGAACTGCGCGCCTTGCGTTTGCGCTCGCTCGAGAGCCGCGCGCGGCTGAATAAGCCGCCGAAGCTGCCGTCGCGCAAGGTGCTGATTCCGATCATCGACGGGCTTAGCGCGGCGATGTTTCCGAACAGGCTGGGCCTGCCCGATCTGACCGATGAAGGCATCGACAGTTATGTCGGCCATACCCTGGACGTGACGCTCAGGGAGTTGCAGAAACAGATCCGCCGCGAGCTGTGTTTCATGGCCGAGGACGATGCCGACGCGGAGGAGATTCTGCTGCACGCGGCGGCGATCGCCCGGGCGTTTGCGGTCACGATTCCGGCGCTGCGCCGGCTGATCGACAGCGATATTCAGGCCGCCTATGAAGGCGACCCGGCCGCCGGCAGCATCGATGAGGTGCTGGTCTGCTATCCGGGCGTGACCGCGATCATTCATCAGCGCATCGCGCATGTGCTTTACGGCCTCGGCGTCCGGCTGATCGCGCGGATGATCACCGAGATCGCGCATTCGGCGACCGGCATCGACATTCATCCGGGCGCCCAAATCGGAGAAAGTTTTTTCATCGATCACGGCACCGGCGTCGTGATCGGCGAAACCGCGGTGATCGGCCGCCATGTGCGCCTGTATCAGGCGGTGACTTTGGGCGCGAAGCGTTTTGCGAAAGACGCGGACGGCGTGCTGACCAAAGGCTACCCGCGCCACCCGATCGTCGAGGACGGCGTGGTGATTTATGCCGGCGCGACGATCCTGGGCCGGGTCACGATAGGCCAGGGGTCGACGATCGGCGGCAATGTCTGGCTGACCGAGAGCGTCGCGCCCGGCAGCATCGTGACGCAATCGCGCGCACACCACAGTGAAATTTTAATCAAAAAAGAGCCCCCGATTTATGGCGAATCGCCTGTAAATCACTGATTTATTTATAACCAAGAGGAAAACATCCGATGACCGATATCCATGACGCTCATACCGCTTTAGGCGACGTCGCTGCCCGCACGCTTTCGAACGCGACCAAAACCGTCCCAATGATGGGAACCATTACGCCGCGCTGGCTGGTCCACCTGCTGCAATGGGTGCCGGTCGAAGCGGGTATTTACCGGGTCAACAAGGTCAAGAACGAAGCCAACCTGGCGGTGGATTGTTCCAGCCTCGATGAAAGAGTGTTGCCGCAAACCTTCGTCGACTACGAAGAATGGGGCCGCGAATACCGCCTGAACGCGGTCAATACCGTGCTGGACGTGCACACGCGTATCGCCGACTTGTACAGCAGCCCGCATAACCAGATCCGCGAACAATTGCGCTTGACCATCGAAACGGTCAAGGAGCGTCAGGAAAGCGAGTTGCTCAACAACGCCGAATACGGCTTGCTGAACAATGTCGCCGACTCGATGAAGGTAAAAACCCGGCATGGCTCGCCGACTCCAGACGACCTGGACGAACTGATCGCGAAGGTCTGGAAAGAGCCGGGATTCTTCCTTGCGCATCCGCGCGCGATCGCGGCCTTCGGCCGTGAAGCGACCCGCCGCGGCACCCCGCCGCCGACCATTTCGTTGTTCGGCTCGCAGTTTTTGACCTGGCGCGGTCTGCCGTTGATCCCGACCGACAAACTCCGGATCACCAAGGGCAAGACCAACATCCTGTTGCTGCGCACCGGCGAAAGCCGCCAGGGCGTGGTCGGCCTGTATCAGCCGAATCTGACCGATGAACTGAGCATGGGTCTGTCGGTGCGTTTCATGGGCATCAACCATAAGGCGATTGCTTCGTATCTGGTGTCATTGTACTGCTCTCTGGCGGTCTTGACCGACGACGCGCTCGGTGTGCTGGAGAACGTCGAAGTGGACAACTATTATGACTACGCGTATGACTACAAGAAGTGAGCTGGAAGGGTTGACCAACGCGCCGCCCTTGCCGGACATCGAGCAATTGACCCGCTGGGCGAATGAGTTTTTCTCGGCTGATCCGTCTGGGGGCTTCGACTCCGCTCAGCCTGCGATAGTCTCTCAGCCTGCGATAGTCTCTCAGCCTGCGGCAGTCTCTCAGGCTGCGGCAGGTCCTCAGGCCACCGAGTCGATCACCGATATTCACCCGTCTTCGGGGCATGCGAAGGTGCCGCCGTCGTTCAGCGTTCCGCACGAAAGCGGCGTGCATGAACTGGCGACGCCGAATCGATCCGCAGAGCCCGCGGCGGCAGGTTCGCCGTATTATTTTCTGCAACATGCGAATGCGGAAGGGTTGGATGCGGTGCCGCATGCGTCGGCGACACATGGTCTGTCCGGTCTGATCGGCGATGCGTCGCCATTTGGCGTCAAGCCGGAAAATTTCGGCTTGCCGGGCGTTGGCGAGTTGAAAAGCCTGGCGTCGCCGAAGATCAGCGCTCCCGGTTTGTCCTCCGGCTCTGCGTTTTATTTTCTCGAAGAAGCGACCAGCACAGCCCGCCATGCGGCAGCGCCGAGCCTCGGCTCCGCGCATCCGCCGTTCGATGTGCAGGCGGTGCGCCGGGATTTTCCGATCCTGAACGAAAAGGTCAACGGCCGTCCCTTAGTGTGGCTCGACAATGCGGCGACCACGCAGAAGCCGCAAGCGGTGATCGATCGGCTGAGTTATTTTTATCAGCACGAAAACTCGAACATCCACCGAGCCGCGCATGAGCTGGCCGCGCGTTCGACCGACGCCTACGAAAATGCACGGGAAACCGTCGCGCGTTTCATCGGCGCGGGTTCGCCGAATGATGTGGTGTTCGTGCGCGGTTCGACCGAGGCGATCAATCTGGTCGCGCAAAGCTGGGGCCGAGCGAATATCGGGCCGGGCGACGAGATCATCGTCAGCTGGCTCGAACATCACGCGAACATCGTGCCGTGGCAGCAGTTGTGTGCGGAAAAGGGCGCCGTGCTCAGGGTGATTCCGGTCGATGACTCGGGTCAGATTCTGTTGTCCGAATGCCAGAAGTTGCTGAGCGGCAAGACCAAACTGGTCGCCTTCACGCAGGTCTCGAATGCGCTCGGCACGATCACGCCGGCCCAGGACATCATCGAACTGGCGCATCGCGCCGGTGCGAAAGTCCTGCTCGACGCCGCCCAGTCGATCTCGCATATCAAGGTCGATGTGCAAAAGCTCGACTGCGACTGGCTGGTGTTCTCCGGCCACAAGATCTATGGACCGACCGGCATCGGCGCGGTATACGGCAAGCCGGAAGTGCTCGAAGCGATGCCGCCCTGGCAGGGCGGCGGCAACATGATCGAGGACGTGACCTTCGAAAAGACCGTCTACCAGCCGGCGCCCGCGCGCTTCGAAGCCGGCACCGGCAACATCGCCGATGCGGTAGGCCTCGGCGCCGCGTTGGAGTACGTGGAAAGGGTCGGCATTGAAAACATCGCCCGTTACGAGCATGAACTCTTGGCTTACGCGACCGATGCCCTGTCAAGGATTCCGGGCCTGCGCCTGATCGGCACTGCGCGCGAAAAAACCAGCGTGTTGTCGTTCGTATTGAAAGGACTCAATACCGCCGACATCGGCGCCGCGCTGAACAAGGAAGGCATCGCGGTGCGCTCCGGCCACCACTGCGCGCAGCCTATCCTGCGCCGGTTCGGGCTGGAAAGCACGGTCAGGCCGTCCCTGGCGTTCTACAATACCTATGCCGAGATCGATTGGCTGGCGACGGTAGTGCGCAAGATCCAGTGCGGCAATATTCCGCTGCGCTAAAACGGCAAGCCTTCTCTCCCCGGTCGTCGAGGGGAGAGGCGGCTTGATCATGAGGCTCGGTGATAAATACCCCCATATCCCTCCTTAAGGGCGGTTCCGGCCAATGCTCCGACAACGCATCGGCGATCGTGTCGATGCAGGCTTACCACGGCATGTTCTGTTCTTTGATCCCTGCCGGTTAGGCGGCTTTGCCTAACCGGCTCATAATGAAACTCCTCCTGAGTGAGGAAAACTTCGGTTTCTTTCAATCACTGCGTTTTCCCAGAGCCGACTGATAGTTCGCTAACCAATTATCGATGCCTCTGCTGTGCAAATAAGTCCATCTCCCTTCCATTAGGATCGTACAAGACTACAGATCACACTCTCGCAGCGAGGTCGCCTTGCCGAAAAGCTACAGGATGGGGAAATGTTGTCAACAGTTATGCAGCCTAATGGCAGGGTGCTGCGTTATAATGGCGAATCGACAAGAGCGCGCAAATTTTAACCGGACTGCCTGATTGCCGCGTTTTTCTATTACACCTTTCGAAAGATTTGTGGATGCTGGTCGATGTTTGATTATTTTCGTTACGTTGACGGGGTGTAATTAAAACATGCGCAAGAACACTCGCATGCCTTCACATGGCAAAGGACGCTTATCTGTAATAACGGTTTTGACCCTGCTAAACGGATGTGCGCCTCAGTCTTATCAGCCCATCCTGCCGCCAGCCTATATGCAGGATTTTAAAGAGTCCGATCGTGATGTAGCGCCCGATCCGGAGCCGGAACCAGAACTGCAAGCAGAAACGGCTTCGACTGAAGAGAAAAAGCCGCCTTCACCCACAACGCAGGCCAGGGAATTCAATTTAAATCAGGTCATCCAGACCGCCTTAAAAGCCGATCCGGTCATTCAGTCCGCCTTTGAAAACATCACGCAAGCCGAAGCCGATTTGATAACGGCAGGCCTCCTGCCAAACCCGGATGTTTCGGTCAGCGGTTCGTTGATCCCATTGGATCGAACCTTTACCGTTAACCGGCAAGGCGGCCCTCCGCAATTCGATGCGGGGATTTCGATGCCGGTCGATTGGTTTTTATTCGGCAAACGCGCCGCTGCGATCGTTTCCGGTCAGCACGGGGTCGATGTGGCCACTGCCGATTTCGCGAATACGATCAGGCTCAGAATAGCGTCCGCGATCGCCGCCTTTTATTCGGTGCTGGAAGCCCAGGCGATGTTGAAACTGGCTCAGGAAAATAATGCCAATCTGACCAAGGTAGAACAGATCATTCTGAATCGCGTGGCGCTCGGCGGCGTCGGCACGATCGAGGCGGACAGGATTCGCTTGTCCATTTTCAGCAGCCACCGTGATGTGCATGCGCGCGAGCTCGAGTTGAATGTCGCGATCAATCAGCTGCGTTCTTTGCTCGGAATCGTTGAAAATGTGCCGATTAAAGTGAAGGGTTCACTGGAGATCGCAGCGCCGGCAGAGCCGCTGCTGATCGACACCGCATTCAAACTGGCCGAGGAAAACCGGCCGGATCTTTTGTCATTGCAAAGGCAACTCGCCAAGGCGAATGCCGATATTGCGCTCGAGGAAAGTAAAGCCTATCCGCAAGTCGTGCCGAAAATCGGTTATACCCGGCAGTTTCAAGAACAGGCGATCGGTTATCCCGATGCAAATTCCTGGGGCGCAGGTGTCGATATTGTCGTGCCGCTTTTCGACCGCAATCAGGGCAATATTGCGAAGGCAAAATCGGTGTTGGTTCAGTCCCGGGCGAATCTGCAGGCGCAATTGACCACGCTGCGCAGCGAAATCGATCAGGGGGTCAATGCCTTTGCTTCCGCGCATCAGGTCCTGGTCAATGACGATCCCGGCCAATTGGAAGCCGCGAAAAACGTGCGCGACAAAATCAATCAGGCCTATGAATTGGGCGGCAAAACGCTGATCGAGGTACTGGATGCGCAGCGAATCTACCTTGAAACCTACCGTTTGCACATCACCAGCCGCTCCAATTACTGGCACTCCCTGTATCAACTCAATGCGGCTATCGGCAAAGAAGTCTTGCGATGAACCATCATTTATTTTCATTTTCCGGCAGGAACATGCGTTTTCATGTCGGCTGCGTCGTTGTTGCCGCCGTTATTTTGTTCGTGTTGATTTCATGGCAGCCCGGCCAGGCTCAGCAAAACATCGTTGATAATACGGCGGTCGTAAAACTGATCGGACCAAGGACGGTCGGCGTAAAAGCGGGCAGCCTGCTTGAGCAAAAGCTGGATATTTCGATCGTCCCAAAGGAGCAAATCACCACGCCGCTATTGCTGGCGACGGGATCGGTCGTAGCGCATTTGGCGCCGGGTTCCAATCCGAGCGAAGACCGTTGGCAGTTCAACAGCATCGAGCTTTCCGGGGTGTATGCCGACTGGCAGCGGGCGCGCGCGGAAAAAGAATTTAACGTCAAGCGCCTGGCCAAGATTCGCGAGTTGACCGCCTCGCAGACGCAATCGCAAAAACTGGTGGTTGATCGGCTGCGCAAGCTGGTTGCAACCGGGACCGAGGCGATCCGGGATCTGACCGCCGCGGAAGCGAACCTTTTGCAAGTCCAGCTTGAAGGTCAGAAAGCGGTGTATGAGGCCGAAACGGCCTTGACGGTCGCGACGCGCAATCGCGCCGCACTGGAAAGAACCTTGTTACAGGATGGCGTCGACCCTGCGTTGCTGGAAAATGCGACGTCCGGTACTTCCCTGATCAAGGCGGACGTACCCGAATTAAAAATCAGCCTGGTCTCGGTCGGGCAGTCCTGCGTGACCAAATTTTATGGCTTGCCGGGACAAACCTTTATCGGCAAGGTCAAGAGTCTGGCGCCGGCCTTGTCGGCTGAACAGCATACCCTGCGGGTCTTCTTTGAGTTGCCGGATGTGAATAACAAATTCAAACCGGGAATGTATGCCGAAATCGGCCTCGGCACCGATCCCAGGATGGCGATCCTGGTGCCGTCGGATGCGGTCTTGCACAGCAGGAATGCCGATTTTGTGTTTATCGGCGACGGTCCGGGATTATGGAATATTACCGAAGTGCAAGTCGGTGAAAGCATCGGCGATCGGGTCGAAATTCTGCAAGGCCTGCAAGGCGGCGAAAAAATCATCGGCAATGGCGCGATCCTGTTGAAACCGATGCTGGTGCAGGCGCTGCTGAATGAAGAGGTGGTCAAGGAGATGCAACCCGAGGGCGTTGCGAAATGATCCCGCAACTCTTGAATAATGCGATGCACCATCGTTTGATCGTGCTGGGCATCGCGGTGATCATCACACTGTTGGGGCTGTGGTCGTTTTCACGGATGCAGATCGATGCCTATCCGGATATTTCCGCGCAGATGGTGCAGGTGATCACGACCTATCCGGGACGGGCTCCCGAAGAAGTCGAGCGCCAGGTCACGGTGCCGATCGAGATTCAGATGCGCAACGTGCCGCGGGTCGATACGATACGTTCGCGGACCATCTTCGGCCTCTCGGTCGTGCAGCTGATCTTTGAAGAAGGTGTCGAGGGCTACTGGGCGAGGCAGCGAGTACAGGAGAAGCTGACCGGCCTCGATTTGCCCGACGGCGCATCGGCCGAATTGGGGCCCTTGGCGACCGCTTACGGGGAAATCCTGCGCTATGAGCTGGTCTCGGACGGCCGCTACGATTTGATCGAACTGCGCTCGATCAACGATTGGGTCGTGATACCGCATTTGTTGCGCGCCTCCGGCGTTGCCGACGTGAGTAATTTCGGCGGCTACGAAAAGCAATACGCGGTGCTGATGAATCCGGCGCAATTGCAGCGCTTCGGCTTGTCGCTGAACGATGTGGTGGACGCGATCCAGACCAACAACGAAAGCGCGGGCGGCAGTGTGCTGTCCCGAGGCAGCATGTCCTTTGTGATCCGGGGGCGCGGGGCGCTGCAAAGCGTCGAGGAAATCGGCAACATCTTCATCAAATCACATGGCGGCACGCCGATTTATGTGCGCGATGTTGCGGATGTCGAAATCGATTCGAAAGTGCCTTCCGGTATTTTAAGCAAGGATCGCAACGATGCGACGATCGAAGGCATCGTGCTGATGCGCCGAGGCGAAAATCCTTCGGGCGTTCTGGATAACGTCAAGGACGTTATCGCCGAGCTGAACAAGGTCGATTTGCCTCAGGGTGTGCGTGTCGAGCCTTTTTATGACCGTTCGATGCTGGTCGACAACACGCTGCATACGGTCAGCCACAGCGTATTGCTCGGTATTTCTCTGGTGACGCTGGTGCTGCTGTTCTTTTTGGGGCGTCCTTCATTGGCTTTGATGGTCGCCTTGACGATCCCATTTTCGCTGTTGTTTGCGTTGGTGCTGATGAACGCGATCGGGATTCCGATCGGCTTGCTGTCGATTGGCGCGATCGATTTCGGCATCATCGTGGACGGCGCGGTGATCATGGCCGAAAACATTGCCCATCGCCTGGATCGGGCGTCGCAACAAAAAAGCCAGACCGGCGCCGCTAAAACGGTGTTGGATGCTTCATTGGAAGTCGAGCGTCCGGTTTTTTTCTCGATCTTGATGATCGTCGGCGCCTTTTTGCCTCTGCTGACGCTGACGCATATCGAAGGTTTGCTGTTTCGACCGATGGCGTTGACGATATTGTTTGCCTTGTTCGGCGCGATGCTGTTTGCCATTTTCGTGGTGCCGGCCTTGGCCAGCATTTTATATCGGCATGGCTACAAGGATTGGGAAAACCCGGTTTTGAAGTGGCTTTACCCGCGCTACTCCGTCTTGCTTAAAACCTTGATGCGCCATCGCTGGTGTACGGTCATGTTCTCAGTTGCTGTGCTGATCGCCAGCCTGCTGTCGATCGTGCCGCGCCTCGGCACCGAGTTTTTGCCTTACATGGACGAAGGCGTCGCGTGGGTGCGCGCGAATTTCCCGGAAGGCACGGCTTTGGAGCAAACCTCCAAATTCGGTCAGCGTCTTCGGCAAATTGCGCTGGAATTTCCCGACATCGATTTCATCGTGGTGCAGGCAGGGCGCAGCGATAGCGGCACCGACCCTTTCCCGCCCAGCCGGATCGAAATGCTGATCAGCCCGAAGCCGCGCGATCAATGGACGCAATTTTCCCGCAAGCAGGAACTGCTCGCCGCGTTGGGAGCCCGCTTTCGCGAAGAGTTTCCGACCACTCGCTTCAACTTTACCCAGCCGATCATCGATAGCGTGACCGAGGATGCAAACGGCACCTCCGCGAACTTGGCCGTGGAGTTTTCGGGCGCCGATTCGGAGGTATTGCTGCGTCTGGGGCAGAAGACAAAGGAACTGCTGACGAAAGTGCAGGGCGCGGAGGACGTCAGCATCGAACAGGAAGGGCCGCAACCGCAATTGGTGATCAAACCGGATCGTTTTCTTTGTGCGCGCTACAACATCAACGTTGAGGAAGTCAATCAGTTGATCGACGTCGCGATCGGCGGCTCGCCGATCGGACATTTGTTCGAGGGGGAACGCCGTATCGACATCGTCGCCCGCTTCGCGAAGGAATATTTGAGCTCGCCTGCCGCGATCGGTCGGCTGCCTGTTTACAACGCGGAAGGCATACCGATTCCTTTGGCGCAGGTCGCCCATATCGACATCGTCGACGGGCAGACGATCATCGCCCGCGGCGACGGCCGTCGCCGGCTGACCGTACGCACCGACATCGTGAACCGCGATCAGGGCGGTTTCGCCGAAGAGGCGCAACGTCTTTTCGAAAAGGAAATCACGGTGCCGGCCGGTTACCGGGTGGCCTGGCTAGGCATGTTTGAAAATCTGGAGCGCGCCGGACAGCATTTCGCCATTCTGGTACCGATGAGCATCGGCGTGATCTTCTTGCTGTTGTTGGCGACTTTCGGCTCGCTGCGCGCGGCGTTGATCCTGCTGTTCGCGATTCCTTTCGCGTTTGTCGGCGGGGTGGTGGCGCTCTATCTGCGCGACATGCACATGAATGTGTCTTCCGGCGTCGGCTTCGCGGCGGTCTTCGGCGTTTCGATCATGAACGGTGTGCTGATCGTGCGCACGATCACCGAATTGCGGATGAACGGAACCGCGCTGGAAGCCGCGATCGTGCAGGGTTCGGTACGTTGTGTCCGGCCGATTTTGATTGCCTCGCTGGTCGCTATTCTGGGATTGGTGCCGGCATCGTTGGCGACTGGGCTGGGTTCGGATGTCCAGCGGCCTTTGGCGACCGTGATCGTGTGGGGGCTTTTCAGCGCCACGGTCATGACCATTTTACTGGTGCCTGTTCTCTACCGGTTATTTGAGCCGCCGATCAGTTTGCCCAGCGAGGAAGAACTGGAATTGGATCAAGATTAAATTCTGATCAGCCGGGTGTTTAAAACCCGGCTGATCAAAGGCAGCTAAATCAGTTCTCGCCTGATCCCTCATTATGCGCATAGCGCTGTATTTTCGGCAGTCGAAAGGCCAAAGACAGGCGGTCTAAAAAAGCTCAAAGCCTATTTTCCGAGCCATGCGGGGCTTTTATCGGCGCCGCATTCCATTCGCCAGGATCACGCACCTGCCAATCGACCTGGCGCTTTCCGGCCTCATCGGCCAAGCGCTCGGTCTCTCCATTCATACGTCGAGCCGGCCGACCGTATCGCTATTTTCTTGTAGACCGCATTTCTCTCGTTCAAATCATGCCGGCGTCTGCCGGCTCAATCAGCGCTTGTTGAATTAGCAACGCCTGCTGCTGCTTCGATGTTTGTCGAGCAACGTCAATCAAGCCTGAGTTTGGATGCTACTCCCCGGCGTGCGACCTCACAGGGTACGCGAGACCGTCACTGCCATTAAGTTAAGCCGTTCGCTGAGCGAAGTCGAAGCGATTTGTTGGCTTCGGCTCCGCTCAGCCAACGATAAGTTATGCGAGGAAAACCTTAACTTAATGGCAGTGACGCGAGACCGTACATCGTGCAATCGAAATGCCAGCGGAGCAAGCATTGATTGCTGGAATATCAGCACAATGTGCTGGTTTGGTGTTGAAATACCAGCAGTTTGGGCTTAAATAACACTTAAGAATATTAGAAGATCATAATAAAACAATTGGTTAAAGTATGGCATGGAACTTGCGATATTGGTTTTGCGAACTTGCGCACGGACAACAAGGTTTTCGGCCGCTTTGAGAGGGGCTGCCAGGAATCGGGTCAGGAAGACCCTCGAAAAACAATAAAAGTACCAATGTCTCAATAACTAAGGATGTAACTATGAATAAGCTTACCATCAAGCGTAGGCCGCGAGCGGCTAAATTCCCGCTCGCGGCCGGATTGCTGGCCTTGTCGCTGGCCGGATACGGCAGCGCCCAGGCCGGACTTCTGGGAGGTCTGGTCGGTCCTGACTTGACTCAGCAAGTAACCGGCGGCTTGCAGCGCGCTCCTGAAGCCATCAGCAAAACGACAGGCAAAGTCATTCCGAATGGCACTGTCTTATTGGCATGGACCGGTGACGATATTCTGGACGATCAGAATGCCGATTCCGATTTCCTGACCGTCATCGACGCGGAACCCGATTCGACAACCTACGGCAAGGTGATCTGGACCGCGAACCTGCCGTCTATCCTCGGTGCGAACAAGCCGGGTACCGCGTTGCTGCATACCTCGGACATTCACAACGAGCCGCATCACAACAGCGCCTATACCACCTATATCGATCCGGTCAGCAAAAAGAAATATCTGTTCGCCGGCGGTCTGATCAGCGGCAATATTTTCCGTTTTGATATCACCGACGTGCGCAAGATTCCAAAGGCGGAAATCGCCGTTTGCGGTCTCGAACTGTTGAAGTCCTCGCTGACCGACGATTTCGTGGTCCTGCCGAATGGCCACATTGCGGCCACCTTCATGGGCGGCACCGCTTATTACGGGCCCGGCACGGTGGTCGAATTCCATCCTTTGCGTAAGGGTGTGTGCGCGGGCGGCCTGCCTTATCTGCCAATCCCTCTGGTCGGCGATATTTTGCAGAACGACAAGCAATACCTTAGCGAAAACTCCGCCGTGGTCTTGAACTCCGGCGTGACCCGTTATACGCCGCAACATTTGACCGGCATCTCGGACGCGGGGCTGGAAGCCTATCCGCACGGCATGCAGTTGACCTATAACGGCAATTACTTGGTCACCTCCGACTATGCCAACCCGTTGGTTTTGGGTGCCGGCGACCCGATCGCGAATCTGTTCAGCGATTATTTCACCTATAATCCGCTGCCGACCGATCTGACCAGCCTGCGCCAGTTCGGCACCACCGTACGGGTATGGCGAGCCAATGATCTGAAGAAGGGGCCGATCAGCGTCAGCCAGGTGCCGGATGGTCCGCGGATCGAGGATGTCTATTTGCACGAAGAACCGGAAGGCTTGATGGGCTTGGCGCTGCCGCACAGCAAGGGCCATACCGATCCGCAAACCGGCCAACTGGTGCCGCATAACGGCGCTTTCGCGGCCAGTATGTGCGGCGGCACGTTGTATTACACCTCCAATATTCTCGCGCCACAGACCGCCAATAACGGCCAGGGTCCGGAATGGAAATCGGTTTATGACGTAGGTCCTTGCACCGGCGTTTCCTATTTTGCGATCAGCGACGACGACAAATATCTGTTCCTGCCGATCGCCGGCGAAAACAGCCCGGGCGACCATGTTTATGAACGCGATTATCCGGGCGAACACGATCGCCGCGTGTTGTCGCTCGATATTCGTCCTTTGCTCGCGAAAGGAACCGATCCTATCGATTGCGATTTCCCGGCAGCCGATTCGAGCCGCCCCGGCAATTCCACGCTGGGCTTGCCGATCGCAGGAAACGCTCTGAACAATCGGGTGCATAACAACGGCGCGCAGGATTGCCCGGTTGTGGTCGGACAAGTGACCGCGAATTCTCCGGAAAACTATGCCTCTCACGGCGGCCCGCATTTCGTCGGCATCGACCGCGCAGGCGCCACCGGTTCATCGGCGAGCAGTGCGTTGCAGCCAGGCAAGCGTCTCGTTTTCATCAATTACTTCGTCGACCTGAACCATATGGGGCTTCTGGGCACAGGCTCCGGCGGAGACAGAAAGATCTATGTGGCGAAAATCAATGCCGACGGCTCTCTGCAATACGACACGAACTTCAAGGATGAGCTGACCGGTGAATTGGGTATTGCATTGACCGGCCCGCAGCGCTCGGAATTCGATTGGCCGAATCGCGGCGTCACCGGCTCGGCGCGTCCGCACGGTGCGATTTTCGAGAAGAACGGCCTGAAACTGAAAGGGCCTGAGCACTACCAAAATTAGCCGTGACTGCCCGGCGCGGTTAACGCCGCGCCGGGGTTTAAGCTGAAATTTTGTAT
>Ga0208264_1000347_pt1 | contig 15751 bp, 17 predicted proteins | sample LakWasMet31_HOW6_2_FD_183873 | JGI IMG/M metagenome (GOLD analysis project Ga0208264, IMG submission 183873) | Freshwater sediment methanotrophic microbial communities from Lake Washington under simulated oxygen tension - Sediment Metagenome... | ecosystem: Environmental > Aquatic > Freshwater >...
CAGGAAGAAGAACAAAAATTGCGCGAAGTGGCGTTCAAGGATTATCAAATCACGGGTGAAATGATGCGCGCCGCGAAGCCCGATGCGCTGTTCATGCACTGTTTACCCGCCCACCGCGGCGAGGAAGTTGCCGCCGAGGTGATCGACGGGCCGCAAAGCGTCATTTTCGAAGAAGCCGAAAACCGCCTGCATGCGCAAAAAGCCTTGCTGGAATTTCTCATCTGCGGGAAATAACGTTAAAATTGCGACACTTCCGTCCTTGCCAAGAGATGCCATCGTGAAACGTCTATTCCTTTCTTCCTTGCTGGTCATCGGCGCCGCCTACGCGGCAGAGCCCAACAAGATAGTCTATGTGACCGACACGCACATCATCGCGCTGCGCAGCGAGGAAAGCAACAAAGGCGCCGTCGTGCGCTCGCTGGAGACGGGCACCCCGCTAACCGTGCTCGAAATCAGCAAGAAAAGCGGCTATACCCGAGTACGCCTGCAAGACGGCACCGAGGGGTATATCCTGACCCACAACACGATGAAAGAACCGCCCAGCCGGACACAACTGGAAACGGCCACCAAGGAAAGCAGCGCGCTGAAATCCGAAAATGCGGCGCTGAAACTCGAACTGCTCAAACTGAAACAATTTTTGACGCCTGGCTCCACTCTAGAACAATCCTTGACCAAGGAACGCGACCAACTGGCGCGCGAACTCAGCGATCTCAAAAAAGCCTCGAGCGAAGCGATCCGCATCAAGACAGAACGGGACGATTATCAGGAACGTTATGTGCAGATCGAAAAGGAAGCCAAGCAACTGGAGCGTGAAAACGCGGCGCTGAAGGATCGCAGCGAACAGGACTGGTTCCTCTATGGCGGCATGGTGGCCGCCATCGGCATGCTGTTGGGCTTCATCCTGCCGAAACTGAGCTGGCGGCGCAAGTCGAGCAATTGGGATACCTTTTATTAATCTTTAAAGCCGGCGCTTGCCCCTTTCTTCCAAGCTTTTTTCAACATATTCCTGGAACAGATACATGGCCAATTCCGGCAGCGATAAAACCCGTCATTTTTCATCCCTGGTCGTCGATGGGATGGAGCGCGCGCCGAGCCGCGCGATGCTGCACGCGGTCGGCTTCAGCAACGAAGACTTCCATAAACCGCAAATCGGCATCGCCTCGACCTGGAGCATGGTGACGCCCTGCAATATGCACATCAACCGACTGGCCGACGATGCGGCGCACGGCGTCAATCAAGCCAATGGCAAGGCGGTGATCTTCAACACGATCACGATCTCGGACGGTATCTCGATGGGCACCGAGGGCATGAAATATTCGCTGGTGTCGCGCGAGGTGATCGCCGATTCGATCGAAACGGTCGTCGGATGCCAGGGCTTCGACGGCATCGTCGCGATCGGCGGCTGCGACAAGAATATGCCGGGCTGCATGATCGCATTGTCTCGTTTAAATCGTCCTGCCATCTTCGTCTATGGCGGCACGATTCTGCCGGGCTGTCACAAAGACAAGAAGCTCGACGTCGTGTCGGTCTTCGAAGCGGTCGGCGCGCGCGCAAACAACAAGATCGACGACGCGGAACTGGCCGAGATCGAAGCGAAAGCGATTCCGGGCGCCGGCTCCTGCGGCGGCATGTACACCGCCAACACGATGGCTTCTGCGATCGAAGCCATGGGCATGAGCTTGCCGAACAGTTCCGCACAGGCGGCGGTTTCCGAAGACAAGCGCCTCGACTGCGAACGCGCGGGTGCGGCGGTATTGGGTCTGCTGAAAAAAGACATCAAGCCGCGCGACATCATGACCAAGGCAGCGTTCGAAAACGCGATCACGGTTGTGATCGCGCTCGGCGGTTCGACCAATGCGGTCTTGCATCTTCTGGCAATGGCGAATGCGACCGGCGTCGACCTGACCCTGGACGATTTCACCCGCATCGGCAAGCACGTGCCGATGGTCGCCGACCTGAAACCGAGCGGCCACTACTCAATGGCCGAACTGATCGAAATCGGCGGCATTCAACCGTTGATGAAGGAACTTCTGGATCGCGGCCTGCTGCATGGCGACTGCCTGACCGTGACCGGCAAGACGCTGGCCGAAAACCTGGCTGACGTGAAGCCTTATCCAGAAGGCCAGGACATGATTCGCCCTCTGGACCAACCGATCAAAAAAGACAGCCACCTGGTCGTCTTGTACGGCAATCTCGCTCCCGAAGGCGCGGTCGCGAAGATCACCGGAAAGGAAGGCCTGGTTTTCACCGGCAAGGCGAAAGTCTTCGACGCCGAGGAACAGGCCTTGCAGGCCATTTTAAACGGCGACATCGTCAAGGGCGACGTGATCGTGATCCGCTACGAAGGCCCGAAAGGCGGCCCGGGCATGCGCGAAATGCTGTCGCCGACTTCGGCGGTGATGGGCAAGGGCCTCGGCAAGGATGTCGCCCTGATCACCGACGGCCGCTTCTCCGGCGGCACGCACGGCTTCGTGGTCGGCCACATCACCCCGGAAGCCTACACCGGCGGCGCGCTGGCGATCGTGCAAAACGGCGATCAAATCACGATCGACGCGGAAACCAATGCGTTGACGCTGCATGTGAACGAACATGAAATCGCCCGCCGTTTCGACAAATGGCAGCAACCGGCGCCGCGTTATACACGAGGCGTACTGGCGAAATATGCGAAACTGGTCAGCTCGGCCTCTAAAGGCGCGGTAACCGATAATTTGGACTGAGTATAAGGTACGCTCCCTATTGTAGGTTGGGCAACGGCTTTATCGTTGCCCAACATTCTTATGGTGTCTCGACCGTTCTGTTAGGCTTCGTACCTCAGCCTAACAAAAATTCACAATCAATAAATCCTTTCCTTTGATGGTACCCAACCAATCCTTCGTCAACTGGTTTAGAGATTCGTCTCCCTACATCCACGCGCACCGCAATAAGACCTTCGTGATCAATTTCGGCGGCGAGGCGTTGCTCGATCCAGATTTCGACCATCTGGTGCACGACTTTGCGTTGCTGAAAAGCCTCGGCATTCGGCTGGTGTTGGTGCACGGCATCCGCCCGCAGATCGACGAACGGCTGAAAAAGCTGGATGCCCCTGCCCTATTTCACAACAACCTTCGGATCACCAGCGGACTGGCCTTGCAATGCGTGAAGGAAGCGGCCGGCACCGCGCGGGTCGAAATCGAAGCGCTGCTGTCGCTGGGGCTGGCGAATACGCCGATGGCAGGTTACGGATTGCGCGTCGCCTCCGGCAATTTTGTGACCGCCAAGCCGATCGGCGTGATCGACGGCGTCGATTATGGCCATACCGGCGAAGTGCGGCGCATCGACGGCGCGGCGATCGCGCAGCAGCTCGATCAGGATGCGATCGTGCTGATTTCGCCGATCGGCTATTCGCCGAGCGGCGAGGTATTCAATCTGTCCGCCGAACAGGTCGCCACCCAGGTCGCGATCGCGTTGAAAGCAGAGAAACTGATTTTACTGACCGAGCAAAGCTTCCACGATCCGGGCAGCGGCAAGCAGATCCAGCAGATGACGACCCTAGAAGCCGGCGCGTTTTTGCAGCAACACCCAGACCTTCCGATTATCGCCAGCCTGCCCTTGAAAGCCGCGATTCAATCCTCGAACGCAGGCGTCAGCCGGGTGCATCTGATCGACCGCACGACCGACGGCGCGCTGTTGCTCGAATTATTCACCCGCAATGGCGTCGGCACGCTGATCAGCGCGACGCCGTTCGAAGAGTTGCGGCAAGCGACGTTGAACGACATCGGCGGCATCCTGGAGCTGATCAAGCCGCTCGAACAGCAAGGCATCCTGGCCAAACGCTCGCGCGAAAAGATCGAGATGGAGATCTCCGACTATATCATCATCGAGCGCGACGGTTTGATCATCGGCTGTACCGCACTGCACCGGGATGAACTGAGCCAAAGCGGCGTGATCGCCTGCCTGGCCGTGCATGCGGATTACCAGGGCGCGTCCCGCGGCAACCGGCTGATGGAATACGCCTATGCCAAGGCGAAGAGTTTAGGACTGCAAAAGATCTATGCCTTATCGACGCAAACGATGCACTGGTTCATCGAGCGCGGATTCGCCCCGACGGATTTACAGAGCCTGCCGGATTCGCTGAAGCGTCTTTATAATCCACAGCGTAACTCCAAAATTCTCTGCAAGACGGTCGACTGAGATCCTGATGCCTGAGTATTCGATCCTGCAAATTTCCGATCTGCATCTTCTCCCTCATCCAGGAGAAACGATGCTCGGCGTCGACACGGAATATTATTTTCACAAGGTTCTTGACCATGCCTTCGCGGTAAATTCAAAAATCGATCTGATCCTGGCCACCGGCGACCTAGCGCAGCACCCGACGATCGCGAGCTACCAGCGCATCGCGCAAAAACTGCAGACATACGACCTGCCCTGTATCTGCCTGCCGGGCAATCATGATGACCTCGCGCAGATGCATAGCGCTTTGAATGTCGGCCAGATCAGCTGCAACAAACAAACATTACTCGACAACTGGCAGATCATCGCATTGAACAGCCAGATTCCCGGCAAACCTGGCGGCCGCCTGGAAAAGCAGGAATTGGACTTTCTGGAAGCGTGTTTGCACGCTTACCCCGATCGGCATGCGTTGATTGCGGTGCATCATCATTGCCAAACGATCGCTAGCCCCTGGCTCGATGCGATGATGATAAAAAACAGTGCGGAATTTCTTGCGGTGCTGCGCCGCTACCCGAAGATCAAGGCAGTTACCTGCGGCCATATCCACCAGGTGATGGATAAGCAAGTCGATGCGATACGCCTCTTCAGCGCACCCTCGACCTGCTTTCAGTTCGAGCCGGGAAGCATGGGGTTCAGCGTGGTCGATACCGCGCCCGGCTACCGGATGATACACTTGCAGCAGGATGGAGGTCTGGAAACCGCCGTTTACCGCTTGCCGGAAGCGCTCAGCGGTTTACAGACTAAAACCGGTCCCTATTGAAAGCCTTACGCTCTCGCCCCGGCCTTTCTGTATTTAGGCCTGCGATATCCTCTGGGCTTACCGGTGCTCTGCGGCTCCTTAAACGGTTTCTCCGACGACAGCTCAACCGGCATCCCTTCGATCGCCAGAATCTCGCTCAATTCGATCATCGCGCGCTGATACACCTTGCGCTTGAAGTAAACCACGTCTTTCAGCGGTTCCCAGTAATCGACCCAGCGCCAGTTATCGAATTCCGGCTTGGGGCAATGGTCGAAACGCACGTTCGATTCATGCGTGACCAGCCGTAAAATAAACCAAATCTGTTTTTGTCCGATGCAGATCGGCAGCGTATTTTTGCGAATGTAACGTTCAGGCAGTTTATATCTCAACCAATAACGGGTGCGCCCCAGCAACTGAACATGCTGCTGCTGTAAGCCGGTCTCCTCCCACAATTCACGATACATCGCCGTTTCTGGATCTTCATCATGATTGATTCCGCCTTGAGGAAACTGCCAAGCATTCATCCCCATCCGTTTTGCCCAAAACACGCGACCCTCGTCATTGCAAAGGATGATCCCGACATTGGGTCGGTATCCTTTCGAGTCTATCATGTCAAAACCTTGTTGTTTGCCTTGCCTTCTCCCCGATGCGTGTGTGATAAAATTGCGGGGATAGCGAGGCAGTTAAATTAATACCTCATTGAACCATAAAATCAACCGAGTTTCCATAGGCGATGAGCCTTTTATTTATTGACAGGAAAGCCGTGAGTTTAGCAATTTTCGATTTGGACAATACCCTGATAGCCGACGACAGCGACTATTTATGGGGGCAATTTTTAGTTGACCGTGGCATCGTCGACAAGGACGCCTATGAGCAGGCGAATGCGAAGTTTTATGACGACTATAAACACGGCACCCTGAACATCGTCGAGTTCCTGCAATTCTCGCTGCGTCCCTTGTCCCTGCATGCGCCCGAACGGCTGCATCAATGGCGCGCCGAATTTATCGAAGACATCATCCGTCCGTTGCTCTTGCAGCCGGCCCTCGAACTGGTCGAGAAACATAAAAAGCGCGGCGACACACTGCTGGTGATCACCGCGACAAACCGTTTCGTGACCGAACCGATCGTCAAACTGTTCGGCATCGACAATCTGCTCGCGACCACGCCAGAATTCAAGGACGGACGCTATACCGGCGCTTTCGTCGGCCTGCCCTGCTTTCGGGAAGGCAAGGTTGCTTACCTGGAAAGCTGGCTGCAAAACTCGAACGAGTCGCTGCAAAACAGCTGGTTTTACAGCGATTCGCATAACGACCTGCCTTTGCTCAGCAAGGTCGAAAATCCGATCGCGGTCGATCCGGACGACACCTTACGGCAACACGCCGAATCGGCAAAATGGCCTATCATTAGTCTACGCAACGGCGTGTGTCCCGCCGATCATTTGCACAAATGACCCGACAGCCTAATTCATGGATAAACCGGAAAGCCTACCCGAAGCCGAGATAGACCCGCCGAAGCCCAAGCCGAAGCGGAAATCGACAGCGCCGAAGAAAGGCCCCTCCAAATCCCGCAAAAAGAAAAAAGTGCCGCCGCCCGGTTACTTGCAACACAAGTTGGCGATGCTTGCGGTCGAATTGATCAGCCTCTCGATCGTCGCGATTTCGCTGATTATCGTGCTGATCGGTTATTCCGCCGACCGCTTTACCGGCACCAGTTTTTTCGGCAGTCTGTTACCGTTCGCGTTCGGAATATTGCTGCTGGTATTGCTGACGTTAGCATCACTGCTCGGCTGGTGGCGCTTGCGGCAATGGCTGCATTTGAAGGCGGAATACCTCTCGCCTTTGGTCGCCGCGGGTTTAGCCATCATCATCGGCTGGTTTACCGTACAGGATAATTTCGCGTTGGCCTACGGACGTTTCCGCACCCTGGTCGGCGGCAAGGAAGAAGCCGGACGCGTGACCTTGGAGCATCAGATCTATGCCGCTTACCGGCGTTACGGCACCAAGGACTTGCAAAAAATGCTGGTCCGGGCCAAGAAATTTACCCCCTCGATCGAGGCCGCGGCCGAGGCTTTCGATGTCGACGTGAATATTCTGCACGGCATTGCCGCGGCCGAGTCCTCGTTCCTGCCGAAAGACAGCGCCGACGGCGGGCGCGGCCTGTTCCAGATCACGCAAGTGCCGAAGGCGACCCTAGAGGAAGCCGCCGAGCGATTGGAGGTCGCCAAGTTGGACTTGCAGAATCCGAAACACAATGCCTTTGTCGCCGCCGCAACGCTCAAGCATTATTTGGACGAAATGCACGAAGACCTGTTTTTGGCGCTGCTGGCCTATAACATAGGTCCTGCCAACGGCGGTTTGCGTTTCATTATGGACCAATACCACACCTCGGATTTCACGACCATCCAGCCCTACTTGCAGGAGATGCCGCGCGGCTATCCGGTACGGGTCCTATCCCATGCACTGGCCTTCCGGATTTGGCGCGAGGAAGGCAAACTACTGGCCTACGAAGAAGGCCAAAATGCCCTCCACATCCAGCATATCGGCATACCGGGTTTGCATGCCGGTTTCTAAAACACGCAAGCATTGATTCGGCCCACAAAAATACTGGGCGCCAGCAAATCCGGCTAACATTGCAAGTTTATCGCCTTGAAAGCTATAAACCGGAAAGACTGGCGCGACAAGCCTCATCCCCGCAACAACGAAGTACCCGTCCCCTTCCCTTATTTTACCTGAAGATTGTCTAACTCTTTTTTACTGGATTTGAGCTTTTTCGATTTCTTTGACTAATCCTGACTGGGCATTCGAGGCGGATGGGTGCAGATGGGTATAGTTCTGGCGTTTAGTTTATTTCTATTATATGGTAATAGATAATTTGTTCGGGTTTTGTCCAATCTCTCCAGGGCAATCGCGCTATCTCGCTTTTGACAGGTAAAGGAGCATACAATTAACGATTTGCAGAGAGAACAAGGATGTTGCCCAATCCGATGCCGTATTTTCAAGACCTCAAAGACCCACGCCGGGAAACGAAAAACAAGCTGCACAAGCTGAGCGATATTTTAATGATTGTCTTATGTGCCGTGCTGAGCGGCATAGAAGACTGGGTAGGCATGGAAGAGTTTGCCGAGGAGAAAGAGGCCTGGCTGCGCGGATTTCTGGAGTTGCCAAACGGTATCCCATCCCACGACACCTTAAGCGACGTATTGGGCAGGATCGATCCTGATATGTATTGACCTGTCAATATCTCTAAAAACAATTTTTTAAACGCATCATCCAGTGTGTGGGTAGCAGAACGGGCGGTTTGCCGACGGTTGATCAGTCTGATATGCGCGGGTTGGTTACCGCATGACAACCGATTCGTCGGGGAGCGGCCTCGCTCTAAGTTCGAGGGTCATCCCGTTACCGGGCGCCTCCTAGGATTACCGAGGATTCTCCCACCGTTGCCCCTTCTGCTACCGACACACTGCATCATTGCGAGTACTCCGCGCTGGCCGTTGCCGGCGATACCGTTTGCCCAATCGCCCAGATAAACCCTGCCAGCTCACGGGCGATGGCGGTACAGGCCTGCACCTTCAACTTACCCCTCGCCTCCAACAGTCGGTAACGTCCACACAAGCGGGTTTGCGCTTTCCAGGCGATGTCTTGCACCGCGTCCAAGGCTTTTTCGGCCCGGCGCTGCAAGACCGCCGTCTTGCGGGCCGGGAAGCGATAACACCTACCTGGTGCAATGCAAGCACTGGAAAGCCTACAAAGTCGGCGTCAATGTTGTGCGCGAACTTCTGGGCGTGATGGCCACGCGGGGCGCGGCCGGCGGCTATCTCGTCACCTCCGGCGTCTTCACGGACGAAGCGCGGCGCTTCACGGAGGCTAGCAATATCGCCTTGATCGATGGGCAAAAATTAGCCAATTTGATGAACGAAACCCGCGCGGCGCAGCCAACGCTGCTGATGAACCGCCCGACGACGGTCCCACAGCCGCAGACTTCATCCTCATGCCCCAAATGCGGATCCATGATGGTGCTCCGCCATGCCACGAAAGGAGCGCATGCCGGCAGCGCCTTCTGGGGCTGTACGCGTTTTCCCGGTTGCCGGGGTATTCTCCCTCGCTCTTAAAAAAACTCTTCGCGCAAACGAACGCCCGCAAAGGACCTGGACCGTCAAGGGCAGCGGCCTTGTACAGGATTGAAAATTAAGGCTTTTGATGGCCACGCGGGTGGGGCGGTGGTGTATCGCCGAACAGCTCACGATGTATCTGGGAAGCACGACGAAGCGCTTCGGATGGCTCTGGCGGGTTGAGAAGCGTTTCGACGAAGAAGCGTTGAGATCCTCCGCCGAAAGCGCAATGGTCTCGGTCTTTTTAAGGGCCGACTGCATCTTCTCCTCCACATAAGGCGCCACATTTTCATAGGCGACGTTCGCTTCTTGCGCGAGACTGCTGATCAGCGCTGTCTTTTGCTGCGTGACCGCCTGCAGACCGGCCAAGGTTCTTTGCAGATACATAAAATGATGCGCCACGTCCTGATAGCCGACCTGGGAGGCTTCTTCAAACGCCAGTTCATCCAGATGGGCTTGCAGCACATCCAAGGCTTTTCGGAGTTCATCCAAAGCCATTGTCACACCGACGACTTCCATCATAACCGCATCATCCAGCGCTTCGATGGCGGCCGCTTTGGCGTTAACAAGCGAAAGTATTTTTTGCGGGTCGTTTGGATCTATTATTTGAGATAAGTGCTTTCGTCGGCTAAAGTCCCATGGCTCTGCGGATGTCCTTAATCAAAAGGAACAGGTGATACGGGTCTGTTGCAGAAGGGAAGAAATTAAAATGCTCGTAAAAACTTTTAGCCTCGTCGTTCTTTGCATGAACCAATAAGGCCCGAATGCCGACAATATCGGCTGCCTGCGCGGTGCGCTGCATAGCGTCTCGCAAAAGGCCGGCGCCGACCCCTTTGCCTTGCCAGGCAAGATCTACCGCGAAACGTCCTAATAACATCGTCGGAACGGGCTGACGGGAGAGCCCTTTGGTCAATCGCTCGGGGGCATCTTCATAGACGACGCTGCCGGCGAGGAGCGTGTAGTAGCCGATGATGACATTATCCGCTATGCCAACGTAAGTCTGCGCCCCGTCCGCGCGTTGACTCATCAGCGCATAACGCTGCAAATACAGGTTGAGATGTTCTTGCCCGCAATCGAAAGCCTCAACGTTATGGGTGCGTTGCAGCTTTTCGATGCGCGGATTAGTTTTCCGCGGCAGGGGCATCGAAGAAACCGGGCTCCCTCATCAAGCGTTCAAGCCGCGGCAGGGCACGCGGCGGGGCGTCGAGCGCCGCCTGAAAAGCTTCCCATTGTTCGGCATTCAGCCCAAAATGCCGGCGATCCGCCAAAACTTCATTGGCCGCGCTGAGCGCATTTTCCAGAATGAACTCGCTGACCGATTTATGCTTGAGCAAAGCGGCTGCTTGCAGTGCTTCTTTGACTTTCGGATCAATCCGGAGATCAATCCGGTTGCTGCGCTTGTTCGTTTTCATATCGGTTACCTCCTCTTTGCTAATCTAGCACAAGCGTACACACATTACCAGTACATCATCAGCATCTCAAAAACACGATTTTTAGAACAATCTGCGCTCTCTCAAAAACAAGAATCTTTGGATAATCATCTGCCTCCACAAAATTGCATGCGGTGAAGCTACTCAACGTGGCACGATCGACGCTTTACTTAAGTTTGCAGGAGTGATGCGGATTGGATCAATCATCAAACATCAAACAAAGAAAAAGCCTTGGCAAATTGCGCAAGAGGCACAAACAGGGTGCGCTCTTGCGCATTCAAATCCAAAAAGCCGTGATGACGATAGAAAGCGATAGCGGCGTCATCTTTAGCGTCCACGCCTACGGCGTAGGCGGCAATATCGGCGCGTATAGAACGATAAATGGCATTGATAACCAAGGTGCTTCCCAGCCCTTGCCCCTGAAACTTTATATCGATCGCAAGCCTTCCGATCCTGACCGCCGGTACAGAAGGATAGCGGGGTAAATTCTTTTTGAAACGATCCGGTAATTGCGTGACGGAAATTTGCGCGGCGGACAGCGTATAAAAGCCAGCTACTTGATTGGAAGCATTGCAAACCGCGACATAGCAAGCGGTTATCCGGCGGCGAATATCCTGAGAAACTTGCCGTTCAAAATAATGATCGAGCGGAGCGCTCCCGCATGAAAAACCGGAGCGGTCATGCTGACCGAGAGGCTCGATCGTGAATGGATGTTCACTCAAAAGAACCTACCAGTTTCTTATGGGCATCCATCGCTCGTTCCATTGCCGGCGCTAAAGGTGCGGGATTTATCAGCGCTTCGGCGAAACGGATTTGATCTTCCTGAGATAAATTAATTACCTCGGTTTTTTCAATGGTTTGTATCGCGGCATCGCGGGCTGCCGATACGACAAAATCGGATAATGTTCGCCCCTGAAGTTCAGCGGCTCGCTTTATCAGGGCATGAATATCGGGCGTAATTCGTGCCTCCAGTCGAGCATTTTTGTTTGCGGTATCGTTTCTCATAAGAATAACCTCTCCTTATATGTTGCGGCAAATTGCCGTACATTGTCAAGAGTCTTAAAAGGGAGGATTTTTCGGACAGCTTGCAGACTCCATAAAACGAAGGAACCCTTACGGTTACCCTTGCTGACACTGGGCTCTTCTGAAAGCCGACGTTCCGGAATGACTGTTTACATGCACCACGAATCGCTGCTGCCGACCCTAAGCAGTCATTTAAAGGTATTCCCTCACTGTCCGCATTTGATTATTCATCTGACGATCATCGTGCCCCCTAATTCTGCTTGACCTTCCAATAATGTAAACCTTTAGATTAATGCCATCCAGATGGCCCCTGATACAAAGTAGCTATCCATGATTAAGATTTGAATGATTTTTAGGAGGTTGCAATGGAATCACATACACAAGCCAATAAGAAAGTCGCGCACGCCTATAACACCGCCGCCGATTTATTCGATCATCCTGCCAACACGTTTTGGTGCCGATTCGGCAATAACACCATTGAGCGACTAGGGTTAAGGAAAGGAGACAGGATATTAGATGTTTGTTCCGGAACCGGCGCTTCGGCCTTACCGGCTGCGCGAAAGGTTGGCTCAGATGGCCGAGTGGTTGCCGTCGATTTGGCAGAAAAATTATTGGCAAAGGCGGCTGAAAAAGCCAAAGCTGATGGTCTTGAGAACCTCGAATTTCGGGTCGATGATATGCTCGCTTTAGGTTATCCCGATGGTTATTTCAACGCCGTCGTTTGCGTGTTTGGGATCTTTTTCGTTCCTGATATGGCCGCCGCCGTCAAAGAATTATGGCGACAAATCCGACCAGGTGGGCGGTTGGCGATTACGACCTGGGGGCCTGATTTATTTGAGCCAGCCAACACTTTGCTTTGGCAAGCCATACGCAATGAACGTCCAGAGCTCTATAAAGATTTTAACCCTTGGGATCGTATTTCCACAGCTGAAGGACTGTTGGAGATGCTGGCCGAAGCCGGTTTAGCCGAAGTGCACATTTTTGCCGAAGACGCGACTCAGACTCTGTCTGAGCCTGAGGATTGGTGGACATTGGCAATGGGTAGCGGTTATCGGGGCACCCTGGATCAGCTAAATGGGGCACAGCTACAAAAGGTGAAACAAGCCAATCTCCATCAATTAGTGAGTCAATCGGTTGCAGAGATTACGGCGAATGTGATTTATGCCATCGTCGATAAACCACTTGTTTAAAGACTTGCATCCTTCCCAATATCGATTTTTTTAATAAGTGCCAGCAACTAAAAAAAGCAAAAAATCAGTTGACCTTCCCATCGTGGTAAGCCGAATACTTTGATCACAGTCAATTACATCAGGAGACTTGATCATGAAAACCCATAATTCCAGCCAGTTGGCAGATCGTTCGGTTTACTTGTCTATAGAGGGCATGACCTGTGCTTCCTGCGCAGGGCGTGTCGAAAAAGCGCTGAACAAGATTCCCGGCGTACAGGACGCTAGGGTAAATTTAGCCACCGAAAGTGCCGTTGTCCTTAGCGACGGCTCAGTGGATATTGACTTACTGATAAGTGCGGTCTCGGCGACCGGTTATCGCGCTTCCGTCAAGCAGGATCGGTCGGTAAACAAACCAAGGCCTCGAGACGGACTGACGGTGGTAATGTCAGTGTTATTGTCGCTGCCGCTACTGGCACCGATGCTACTCGAGCCTTTCGGTACTCAAGTTGCACTGCCGGGCTGGTTGCAACTGGGTTTGGCAACACCGGTCCAGTTCGTATTGGGGGCGCGTTTTTATCGGGCCGGCTGGAAGGCGCTGAAAGCCGGCGCCGGCAATATGGATTTGCTGGTGGCCCTGGGTACGAGTGCGGCGTACGGCTTGAGCGTTTACCAATTGACAAGCCGGGCTGACGGTATGGCGCCGCATCTGTATTTCGAGGCGTCAGCGGTGGTGATCAGCTTGGTGTTGACCGGCAAATGGTTGGAGGCGTGGGCCAAACGGCAAACGGTTTCGGCGATCACTGCTTTGCAAGCGCTACAGCCGCAAGTCGCTCGTGTCAAACGCGGCAAGCGAGAGTTGGAAATTGCGATTGAAAGCGTCAGCGTCGGTGACCTAGTCGTCGTCCGCCCCGGCGAGCGCATCGCGGTCGACGGCACCATCGCCGACGGCCGCAGCCATATCGACGAATCCATGGTTACCGGCGAAAGTATGCCAATCGCCAAACAACCCGGCGATAAGGTGACCGGCGGCGCCATCAACAGCGAAGGCTTGTTGGTGGTGCATACCGATGCAGTTGGCGCGGAGACTTTATTAGCAAAAATGATTCGCTTGATCGAGAACGCGCAATTGGCCAAGGCGCCGATTCAACATTTGGTGGATAAGGTCAGCGCATGGTTCGTGCCGGTGGTACTAATCATTGCTTTGATGACCTGGCTGGGTTGGTGGTTGCATGGTGCCGCAATGGAAACCGCGATTATCAACGCCGTGTCGGTATTGGTGATTGCCTGCCCCTGTGCGTTGGGGTTGGCAACGCCCACTGCGCTGATGGCCGGCACCGGCATTGCCGCCCGCCACGGAATCCTGATCAAAAACCCCGAAGTGCTGGAAATTGCCCATCGTATTACCACGGTCATATTCGACAAGACAGGAACCCTGACACAAGGAAAAGCTTACCTGGTCGAAGCAGTGCCGTTGGGTATCGACCGCGAACGCTTGTTGCGGCTGGCCGCTTCCATGCAAACCGGTAGCGAGCACCCTTTGGCAAAGGTCGTGCTCAAAGCCTCAAGTGAGTTACAGATCCAAACCTTGCCGGTAGATGCTGTCACGGCCTTGCCTGGACGGGGGCTGTCCGGGCGAGTGGATAATCTCGATTTGCGTTTGGGCAATAGCCGTTTGATGTCCGAATTGGGCATTGATCTAGGTGCGCTGGCGGAACGTGCCCGTCCCTTGGAGCTTGCCGGCAATACCGTGTCCTGGCTGGCGATGGCCGTGCCGCAAAAACGGTTGCTCGGCATGATGGCCTTTGGCGACCGACTCAAATCGACTGCGTATCCTGCCATCAAACAATTGCAGGCATTGAATATCCAAACCGTATTGTTGAGCGGTGATAATCGCGGCAGCGTCAACGCAGTCGGCCAGGCTTTAGGTATCAGCGACATAGTCGCCGAAGTATTGCCGGCGGATAAGGCCTACCAAGTGGAATTGCTGAAACAGCAAAACCACCATGTGGCAATGGTTGGCGACGGCATCAACGATGCGCCGGCACTGGCGGCCGCCGACGTCGGCATTGCCATGGCGACCGGCACCGATATCGCGATGCAGTCTGCCGGCATTACGTTGATGCACGGCGACCCGATACTGGTAGGTGCCGCGCTCGATATTGCACGGCTAACCTACCGCAAAATCCGGCAAAATTTGTTTTGGGCGTTTAGTTACAACCTCGCGGCAATCCCATTGGCGGCACTCGGTTTACTCAACCCGCAACTGGCCGGAGCGGCGATGGCATTCAGTTCGCTTAGCGTGATTGGCAACGCCTTATTGCTGAGGACTTGGAAACCCGCTGGCTTCTTGCAATCCGCCAGGAATTAACCGAACATGCTTGCGGGCGCAAAATTTGCCGTCCGCAGCGCTGTGTCCATCCATGTTGGAGAGTGATCAATGAATATCAGCCAAGCTTCGAAAATGACCGGCGTATCCGCCAAAATGATTCGCCACTACGAAAGTATCGGGCTGATTAAAAAAAGCCTGCGCACCGTATCCGGCTATCGCACCTACAACGACACCGATTTGCAGGTGTTGCGGATGATCAAACGAGCTCGTGGCCTGGGGTTTTCTCTGGACCAAATCCGCGATCTGGTTTTGCTGTGGCAAGACCCGGCGCGGGCCAGCGCCGACGTCAAAGCGCTGGCCCAATCCCATGTCGACGATTTGAACCGACGCATTGCCGAATTGACCGAAATGCGCGACATTCTGGCCCGGTTGGCGCAAACCTGCAGCGGAGACAATAAACCGAATTGCCCGATTATCGACACATTGGTACTCGGCACGCAGCCGGTTTAAAGCTATTCGAACCTGCAGGGCAATCGCGCTATCTCGCTTTTGACAGGTAAAGGAGCATACAATTAACGATTTGCAGAGAGAACAAGGATGTTGCCCAATCCGATGCTGTATTTTCAAGACCTCAAAGACCCACGCCGGGAAACGAAAAACAAGCTGCACAAGCTGAGCGATATTTTAATGATTGTCTTATGTGCCGTGCTGAGCGGCATAGAAGACTGGGTAGGCATGGAAGAG
>Ga0208264_1000352_pt1 | contig 15569 bp, 10 predicted proteins | sample LakWasMet31_HOW6_2_FD_183873 | JGI IMG/M metagenome (GOLD analysis project Ga0208264, IMG submission 183873) | Freshwater sediment methanotrophic microbial communities from Lake Washington under simulated oxygen tension - Sediment Metagenome... | ecosystem: Environmental > Aquatic > Freshwater >...
TGACGTATTAGCGCTATGCCTAGACCAACACAAACTGGAGCGTACGCCAGTGAATCAGTTTGTTGATATGATGTGGTTAGGTTAACGTACGCATTTTCTATACTTGTATCTCTTAACAAAAAATAGCGTTTGATAAAAGCGCTATTTTTTTGAGTGAATCATGCAACCAAACATTATGTATCCAAATAGTCACAGCAAAGTGCAGAACCACACACTTCAATCTATCTAAAAAATTAGCCTAGAAATAGCCTTTTAATACGCCAATCAATTTGCGCACGCATCCTCTACCCTACTAGCTTCCCACGAAATCGTGGGGCGTTTGCAAGTAAACAGGTAGATTGATGATAGAGATTCAACATTTTATTTATCGCGATGGCGATCCCACTCCGCTGCTTTATGGCACTTATGACCCTTGGTTGGTTGCGTTATCCGTGACCATTGCCATCGGCACATCGGTGCTAGGCATGCAGTTGGCGCGCGTTGCGCGCAAGCAAACTTCGCTATTGCTCAAACAGGCCTCTATCATTGCGGGCTCTATATCACTGGGTGCCGGCATTTGGGCCATGCATTTTATTGGCATGATGGCACTCAACCTTTGCACGCGTGTCGATTACGATACGTTCACCACCATACTTTCCATGGCGCCTGCGGTAGTGGCTTCTTGGTACGCACTATATTTACTCTCGGGCGACAAACTCACTTACCAACGCTTATGGTTAGGTGGCACGTTGGTAGGCGCTGGCATTGGTGCGATGCACTACACCGGCATGCTGGCCATGCAAATGGCGCCTGTTTTAAAGTTTGATATCCAATGGGTACTTGTTTCTGTTGTAGTAGCCGTAGTACTAGCCACCAGTGCGCTGTGGACAGGCTTACACCTCAATCAACAAAAACGCCTGTCTTCTCTCTACTCGCTAGTGTTAAGTGGCAGCCTGATGGGCATTGCCATTGCCGCTATGCACTACACTGGCATGGCTTCTGCGCGTATTCTGGGCACTGCCGATCAGCAATATAACGCGCTCAACAACCACTCATCTTCATTATCGCTGGGCATCTTTCTGGTCACAACGCTCATTGCAATTCTGGCTGCGGCCATCAATGCGCTGATTCACTACAAACAAATGCTGCATTCGCTGCAATATAACCAATCGCGTTTACGCACTATTTTAGAGACGGCGGTAGATGGCATCATTACGATCGATATGAACGGGCGTATCCTGTCATTCAACCATGCCGCGGAGCAGTTGTTTGGCTGGAAAAATGAAGAAATGCTGGGTAAAGACACAACTATCCTGATGCCCAAAGCATACAGTGTGCGCCATAACCATTTTTTAAAAAATTTTGGTAAGAATGGACAAGCCAAAATCTTAGGGGTTGGACGCGAGGTTACCGGGGTACGCAAAGACGGTTCAACTTTCCCCATGCGCTTAGCAATTGGCAAAGCTGATATTCCTGGTGAAACGGTGATTGTTGGATTCATCACCGACTTAACACAACGTAATGCCATGAAAACCGCAGTGCGGGAACGTGACGAACAATTACGTTCATTGATGTCAAATATTCCCGGCGTTACCTTCCGCTGCCTGTATAACCAAGACTGGAAAATGCTGCTGATTAGCGAGTCAGTGAAAGATCTTACCGGTTGGACGGCTGAAGATTTCTTGAAAAACAAGCTGTCATTCAGCTCATTTACCCATTCTGATGATTCCACACGCATCGCCACAGAAGTAGAGGAAGCACTAGCCAAAGGCGAGCACTATGCCATCGAATATCGCATTCGTCACCGAGATGGCCGTGAAAAGTGGGTCTCTGAAGTGGGTTGTGCGATTCGTGATAAAACGGGTGCAGTGCAAATGCTGGATGGCGTGATTTTGGATGTGACCGAAAACAAACTCAAAAATGCAGAGTTTGAAAGTATCGCGCGCGCCATCAATCAATCAACCAGCGTCGCCGAATTTACGATGGATGGCATGATTCTAGACGCTAATCCTACGTTCTTAACGCTTTTAGGCTACGAAAAACACGAGATCATAGGCCGACACCACTCCATTTTTTGCTCTGCGCAAGATGCAGCGTCTGAACGCTATCGTAATAAATGGCAAGCGCTGAACAGAGGTGAATTTGTACAAGGCGAATTCAAACGCCTCGGTAAAAATGGCTCCGAGCTTTGGATTCATGCTTCCTACAGCCCAATTTTAAATGCGGATGGTAAGCCCAGCAAAGTATTGATGTTCATGATTGATATCAGTGCGCGTATCCGTATGGAAAACGACCTAAAAGAGGCCAAATACAAAGCCGAGCAAGCTGCCAGCGCCAAGGCCACTTTTCTAGCCAACATGAGCCATGAGATTCGCACCCCCATGAATGCAGTTATCGGTTTCAGCGAAATCATGATGGACACCAACATGCAAGATGAGCAACGACGGTACATGCATACCATTAACAGCTCGGCAAAATCTTTGCTGCATTTACTCAACGATATTCTGGACAGTGCGAAGCTGGAAAAAGGCAAACTAGAGCTGGAAATCGTAGATTTCTCCCTACATGAGTTGCTCGATAGCATTATTTCTACGCTGTGGGTGCAAGCCCGACGTAAACATTTAGAGCTACAACTCGAGTTAGCCCCTAACGTTGCTCCATATTATGTGGGTGCCCCCGATCGTATCCGCCAGGTATTGATGAACCTGCTTGGCAATGCGATCAAGTTTACCGAACAAGGCCATGTTAAGCTGGTCGTCACCCAATTGGATCACCAGCAAGTATCGTTTGCCGTCATGGATAGCGGCATTGGCATTCCGCAAGATCGCTTAGATGTGATTTTTGAACCATTCACACAAGCCGACTCATCCATGAGCCGTAAATTTGGCGGCACGGGATTAGGGACCACCATCAGCAAACAGCTAGTGGAACTGATGGGCGGGCACTTAGTGGCAAAAAGCGAGATTGGCTCTGGCAGCTGTTTTACCATGATTCTGCCGTTGCAACTTGGCACAGTCCAAATAGAAAAAACAAAGCATCAAGCCTATGCATTGCCTGCCCTACGTATCCTTGTGGCGGACGACATTCGCCAAAACCTGGATTTGATCAGCATTTTGCTGGGCAGAGATGGTCATCACATTACAACCGCTAGCAATGGGATTGAAGCGGTGCAGTACTTTAATCAGCAACCATTCGATTTGATTCTGATGGATGTGCAAATGCCTCAGTTAGATGGCTTGGGTGCTGCAACACAGATCCGAACCATTGAAACGGCGCAGCAGCTTGCACGCACACCCATCATTGCACTGACAGCCAGCGTGTTGCAAGAAGACCGCACTGCCGCTTACAAGGCTGGCATGGATGGCTTTGCAAGCAAACCTGTTGATATTGATGCGCTTACCCGTGAGATGATACGCGTACTCAACGGACATACTTCCACTGGCGCGGATACTCCGCCAAGCCTACAACTGCATACAAAAAATGACACCATAGACTTGGAAAAAGGGCTGGCTTTATGGGGCAGTAAACCGCTTTATTTTCAAGAGTTAGCGCGCATCGTCGCCGACATTCCACTGCAAATGGCGCGTTTAGATAGCACGCTTGAGCAGCAGAACCCTCAGCAACTTGCTGGCTTGGCGCATGCAAGCAAAGGTATTTGCGGCAATCTGGCACTGCCCGCACTGTATGCACATTTCGCCATACTAGAAAAACAAGCCATGGCCGGAGATTTGGTCAGCGCAACCGATACGTTGCATCACATTTCTACAGCTTGGCACACATTGCGCACATGGCTAGCGGCACAACCAGCAACAACTCCTGCAAGCATGATGCAAGCAGATGCAGCAGCCTATGATATCCCTATGCTGCAGACACAATTAACAGCGCTGGCACAAGCGGCTCAACTCGCTGAATTAGATGACAAACGCATGCAAGCAGTCTCCACAATGGCGCCAGCTATATACCAACCTACTATCCAACTTATTTTGAATGCCTTTAACGACTTTGAATTTGAACTGGCGGCAACACATATCGTGCAGTTGCAATCGCAAATTCAAAGCGGAGCAAACTGATGACACATCCTGCAACACGCCAACCAAGAGTGCTGATCGTTGACGATGAGCCCACTAATCTCAAAGTACTGAAACAAGTGTTACAGCAAGACTATCGCCTGAGTTTTGCCAAAAATGGCGCCGATGCACTTGAGCTTGCCGCGCGTGAATTGCCTGACCTGATTTTGCTAGATGTCATGATGCCGGAAATAACCGGTTATGAAGTCTGCCAACAACTGAAGTTAACCGCTAGCACCCAATCTATTCCAGTGATTTTTGTCACCGCACTGAAAGACGAAGTAGACGAAACCAAAGGCTTTGCGTGTGGTGCTGTGGATTACATTACCAAACCTATTACGCCGGCTATTGTGAAGGCACGCGTGCGCACCCATCTTTCGCTAGTCCGTGCCGAGGAACTGAAAAAGACACATCTGCAGCTCATTCAAAGGCTAGGACGCGCTGCCGAATATAAAGACAACGAAACCGGTATGCATGTAATGCGTATGAGCCATATATCAAAAATACTGGCACTGGCATTAGGCTTTAATGAAGACTTTGCCGATAAGTTATTACAAGCCGCACCCATGCATGACATTGGCAAAATCGGCATCCCCGACCATATCTTACTCAAGCCAGGTCGCTTAGATGACGAGGAGATGCGCATCATGCAGCAACACCCACTGATTGGTGCTGAAATTTTGGCGAATACAAACTCAGAGCTCATCAAACTCGCACATTCTGTCGCGTTGCATCACCATGAAAAATGGGATGGCACTGGCTACCCAGCCGGCATCAAAGGTGAAGCAATTCCTATCGAAGGCCGTATTGTGGCGGTGGCTGATGTGTTTGACGCACTAACCAACAAGCGCCCCTATAAAGAAGCGTGGCCTGTGGACAAAACCATGGATTTTTTCAAAGAACAGCGTGGCAAACATTTTGACCCAAGCATAGTAGATGCCTTGGTGCGCGAGTTAGACCACATTTTGCAGACTGTCTCACAATGGCAGGATACCTAGCTAGCGAACACTAGACAGAGCAAAAGCTGCCCAGCCCGGTATCCACCACTACAATCTAACCCTTACCACGGCAAGCCTTCACCTTGGTGAAAGAAGCCACCTGTTGGGCCATCTGCTGCCAGCAATGCCAAGGCAACACTAGTTTTGTAACTGTCTTCGACTTCCATCGGTGCACTATCGCCACCCAGTTCTGTTTTTACCCAACCTGGATGCGCTGAATTGACTTTAATAGCCGTTCCTTTTAATGCGTGTGCCAAATGTACAGTATAAGCATTGAGCGCTGTTTTAGAGGCGTTGTATGCGAATGATTTAGCGGGATCAATTGGAGAGTTTTCCATGCTATGCAGAGTGAGTGAGCCTAAAATGCTGGATAAGTTAACAATACGGCCGGCGGCTGAGCGCTGTATCAATGGCAACAGTTTTTGCGTTAACGCAATCACCGCAAACAAATTCACATGAAAAGTATGCTGCAATATTTCTAGGCTAACTTTGCTACTGTTGTTATCGCCCATTAGTTGCTCTTCACTAATACCCGCGTTATTCACCAAAATATCCAACTTGCCATAATGCTGTTGCAGATAGTCATGCACCGCATCAATGGTATGCGCTTGATCTGCATCATACTGCACCGCAGTTGCTTCGTATCCTAGCGCTTGCAACTGCTTTGCAGCAGCCAGCCCTTTTTCTACATCACGCGCACCCAACACTACTGTTACGCCAGATGCCGCCAAATTTTTAGCGGTTTCAAACCCAATGCCACGGTTAGCGCCAGAGATAAATGCTACTTTTTTTGTGTTTTCCATGTTCATATCCTATATTATTTACCAATCAGTAAATAAATAATGAATGAATTTCATTCGGGCGTCAATAAATATTTTTACCAAGTGGTACAATATAATAAATATGACAGTGGATATCCATTCAATTGAGCAATCAAACACATGACAAAGTAAGCAAACCGCTCGGACGCCCGAGTGAGTTTAATCACGAGCTGGCTCTGGAAGCAGCATTGAATGTGTTCTGGGCGCAAGGGTATGAGGGTACTTCGATGGCCGACCTGACAATAGCGCTTGGCATTAATAAGCTGAGCATCTACGCAGCGTTTGGCAATAAAGAGGCTCTGTTTAAAAAGGCATTAGGCAAATATGCGCAACAGCATGTGCGTGTATTGCCAGAGGCGTTAAATGCCCCTACTGCCAAACAAGCCGTTGAAGCGTTCTTGACACATGCTGCCAGACTATTGACCAATCCAGATACACCTAAAGGCTGTTTGATCGTGCAAGGCGCGCTGGCGTGTAGCGAAGATGCGAATACAATCCACGCACTGTTAGCCGACCATAGAAAAAATTTAGAAGCCGCCTTTGCCAAACGCTTTGATTTAGCCAAAGTGCAAGGCGATCTCAACATGCGTACAGACAGTACGGCGCTTGCTAAGTTGGTGACCACCGTACAACAAGGCATGTCGGTACAAGCCAAGAGCGGCACGAGCAAAGACGAGCTGCTAGCGGTAGCTAAGCTGCTATTGCAATCCAATGTGTTTGGGTAATCCAGCGCGCAAGCATTTCTCTCATCCGACATGTTCAGTGGCAAATTCATGTAAAATAACGGTTTTCCGAAATCGTTAGTTACGTGTTATGTCACTCACCACTTTAAATGCACTCTCCCCACTTGATGGCCGTTATCAACCCAAATTAGACACTTTGCGCCCGTATTTTAGTGAATACGCACTCATTAAACATCGCACTTGGGTAGAAATTGCATGGCTCAAAGCCTTGAGTGCAACAGCAGCGCTTAAAGAGATTGCGCCATTTAGCGCTGATACCATCAAGGAGCTAGATGCTGCCATTGTAAACTTTAGCGAAGCAGATGCCGCACAAGTAAAGGCGATTGAAGCGCGCACTAACCACGATGTAAAAGCCCTAGAATATTGGCTCAAAGAAAAATTCGATGGCAATCCAGAAGTCAAAAAAGCCAGTGAATTTATTCACTTTGCCTGCACTTCAGAAGACATCAACAACCTATCGCACGGCTTAATGCTCAAACACGCACGCGATAGTGTGATGCTGCCGTTTTTAGACCAATTGATTACACGTTTGACTACATTGGCGAACGAATTAGCAGCAACCCCCATGCTCTCACGCACGCATGGTCAAACGGCTAGCCCAACTACACTAGGCAAAGAGTTGGCCAATGTGGTGTACCGATTAAAACGTCAGCAAACACAATTAAAAAACAATGAGATCTTAGGCAAAATCAATGGTGCTGTGGGTAACTTCAACGCACATTTATCCGCCTACCCTGAGTTTGACTGGGAAAGTTTTGCCAAACAATTTGTGGAGTCATTAGGATTGACCTATAACCCGCTGACCATTCAGATTGAACCGCATGACTATATGGCTGAGTTGTACGACACACTCGCCCGCATCAACACCATTTTGATTGATTTGAATCGCGACATTTGGGGTTACATTTCTGTAGGTTACTTTAAACAAAAAGTAAAAGCGGGAGAGATTGGTTCATCTACCATGCCGCACAAAGTTAACCCGATTGACTTTGAAAACTCCGAGGGCAACTTGGGGATGGCCAACGCCATTCTGCGCCATATGGCAGAAAAACTACCCATCTCGCGCTGGCAGCGTGACTTAACCGACTCGACCGTATTGAGAAATATGGGTGTGGGCTTTGGCTACACCTTACTCGGTTATGATTCTTGCCTACGCGGTTTAAACAAATTAGAGGTGAATATTCAACGCCTAGATGAAGACCTGAACAATAGCTGGGAAGTCTTGGCGGAACCTATCCAAACCGTGATGCGCCGTTACGGCATTGAGAATCCGTATGAGCAATTAAAAGAACTCACACGCGGTAAAGGCGGCATCAATCAAGCGTCATTACATGCCTTTATTCAAACGCTCGACATTCCGGCAGAGGCAAAATCAAACTTATTGGCACTCACACCAGCCAACTACATAGGCAAAGCTACTGAGTTAGTCAATCGAGCTTAGCCTTTGAAATAATTGGAGCGGTGAAATATGGATACTAAAAACCCTAGACTAGCTGTGCTAATTGATGCGGACAACACTTTCAATGTCATTCCTATTATTGATGAGTTATTTGAAGAAATATCAACATTTGGTGATGCAAGTGTTAGGCGGATATATGGTGATTGGACAAGTGAGAACTTAAAAAGCTGGAAACCGGTTCTGCCTAAACATGCCATTCAGCCAATACAACAATACGCCAATACCAAAGGTAAAAATGCAACAGACAGCGCATTGATTATTGATGCAATGGACTTGCTGTATACGGCACCACTTGATGGATTTTGCATTGTTTCAAGTGACAGTGACTTCACAAGGCTAGCTATTCGATTTCGCGAATCTGGGAAGCTTGTTTATGGATTTGGCGAAGAAAAAACGCCTGAATCCTTAAGAGCCGCATGTAATCAATTTATATACTTTGAAATTTTGCTACAAAATAAAGTAGTTGACCCTACTTTAGCAGCGCCCCTTAATATTACAACACCTAAAACTGAACGCGATGAGACCAAACTAGTTCCCATTGCCAAAAAGACTTCTCAGCAGTTAGCCATGGATACAAAGCTGGTATCTCTCATTCGCTCTGCAATTCAAGCGCTATCTGCTGAGGACGATGGATTTGCGCCTATGGGCGAAGTCAAGAAACATATGGTCAAAAACTTTTCCGCTTTTGACTCACGTAATTATGGTTACTCTAAATTCAGTGACCTAATCAATACTATTGGTTTATTTGAGTTAGATGAGAAAAAACAACGCTTAAAAGATAAGAGAAAAAAATGACTGCAACTTTTATCACTTATTGTATTCAATGAAACATACTAATGCTCAAACAGACGAACTCAATTAGTAACAGCCTCTAAGTTACAAAATAGCATTTATTTTAAAGGTCTAAAGCCTATCGTTTTAATCACGCACATTCAGTATTTAAAGCATCGTTGGGCGCTATTACGTGCTGGCGTGCGATTACTGTTGTGCGTATTTTGTTTATGCAGTACACCCGTCAGCCTTGCTGACACCAGCACACTGCTGCACATCAAAAAAAACTCACCATACGCAACTACCTTCAAAATCTCACTGGCGCCTGACCAAACAATAGATACAGACGCCCTGCAAGACTTGCTCAAAACGCATTTGACGATTCATGAGGCATTAGAAAACACACGGTTAAATCAGGCGGAATGGCTGCGACTTGTGCAAGAAGCGCCTAAAGAGATCAAAGAGTTACTGGAAACAGAGGGGTATTTTTCAGCAGAGGTAAACATCGAATCCTCGCCAACGCAAGATACGAATGAAGCGGTTTTTGTGATTACCCCCAACCCAAGAACACAGGTGCAAGAGGTTAGCCTGATATTCAAAGGTGAAATTGCGCATGCGCCGGCAGAGCAATCCCCATCATCCACCACATTAACGCAAGGCTGGCGGCTGCCCAAAGGCACGCCATTCACACAGCAAGGTTGGTCAGAAGCCAAGCGCGCATTACTGACTGCCATGCTGGGAGAACGCTACCCCAATGCCAAGATTGAATCTAGCCAAGCCATCATCGACCCAGAAACGCATCAAGCCAAACTCAATTTAACTGTCGATAGCGGTATTGGTATACGTTTGGGTGATTTGGTCATTGAAGGTCTTCACCATTATCCGGAATCGCTGGTGCGTAATCTCAATCCCATTGAGTCGGGCATGCCATATAGTCAAAGTACACTGCTCAAACTTCAAAACACCTTACAAGAAACCGGTAAGTTTAATCGGGTGACTGTCAGCGCAACCACTCAGAAGCCTAACCAAGATGGGTTAGCCGATGTGGTGGTGAATGTGCAAGAGCGTGAACAACAAAGTGTGAGCATTGGCGTGGGTGCAAGCACTAACACCGGTGCACGCGTGGTTTTAAACTACACAGACCGTAACTTATTTGAGCGCGGTTTATTGTGGGATACCTCATTGCGGCTTGAACAGCGGCTGCAAGCAGCCACTTCCAGCATCAAGCTCATGACGGATGCCAGTGGCTACCGCGACAGCATTAACAACAGCTTGGTACGTACCAATGTAGAAGGCCAAATCACAACGGCCGTTAATAATGGCGTCAAGCGTAGCTGGGGCGATCGTAACTTTGAGCAGTTTATCGGTGCCAACTTGCTGTACGAATTTCTGTCTATTGATGGTGAATCTACAGAGTTTAACAAAGCCGCTACGTTTGCTTATGGCTTAAGCCTGCGGCGTTTAGACCATGACCTGATTCCGACCAAGGGGGTGATTTTTAGCTCGCAGTTTCAGGTGGCGCCAATCGAACGCTTATCTGATGGGCGATTCTTACAATCACAAGCCAAGTTACAAGGCTTTTATCCGCTGGGCCAAAATACACAGTTTTTAGGTCGGTTAGAGGTTGGCGTGGTCACAGGTTCTGACAGCGTACCTGCGACTTATTTGTTTCGTGCTGGTGGCGATCAATCCGTACGTGGCTATGCGTTCCAGGCATTGGGCGTAAAAGATGGTGATGCCATACTGGGCGGGCGCGTACTGCTTACCGGCAGCACCGAGCTAGTGCAGTGGTTTACCTCATCCTGGGGCGCCGCAGCGTTTGTGGATTTTGGTAATGCAGCCAACTCTTGGCACGATTACAGACCTGCGTATGGTTATGGCTTAGGGGTGCGCTGGAAAAGTCCGGTGGGCCCGGTGGGTGCCGATATCGCCTATGGTGAAGAAACCAAAGACTATCGTCTGCACTTTAATTTAGGTGTGAGTTTTTAATAAATGAATTTACGTATACCACACTTGCAATCGCGTTCGCGCTGGCCGCTTATGCTTTACGCGTTGTTGCGCACATGCAGCGTATTTGCGCTGTGCCTGTCGCTCATCATTACGCCACAAATGGTACTGGCAGCCAACTTACTGGTGTATTCCAACCTCAGTGCGCTTGAAATGGATTTGGGCAACGCTATTCTGCGAGTCGATCGTATCGACTCCAATCTATCAATCAGCTTAAACACTGCTGGCGAGCTCACGGTCTCGCGGTTTCATGCCAAACGCGCCAGTCTGACGTTTAAGCCATCACCTAAAGCAGCCAATCCATCAACCTCCAATACACTTCCTGCCAATATTGCATTGCCCTTACCTATTCAATTGCAACAGGGGCTGATCGATGAGTTGACGATTGTACAAGCGGACGAATCGCAAACACTTAAGCAGATTCAATTCAATCTACACGCTAACGACCAAACGCTTGCGCTTGAGTTACAAGTCTCAGAAAGCCCATGGGGGCAATTACATACCGCAATAGATATGGTGAATAAAAAGCCGTTTGCACTCAATGGCTGGCTGAGTGCGCAGAACACACAAGCCAGCACGCCTTATCAGCTCAAAGCCAATATCAGCGGAGACTTAGCGCAAATTCACGTCACTGCACACCATCTTTACCAGCCCGAAAACAGTGGTTTTGCCATCGTTCCGGCCGATCTCAATCTGCATCATGACAATCTCATCAAACTGACTGCAGACATTAGCTTGCAGGATCAGATGCCAGCGCATTTAGAGGTTGCATTGCAAGCATTAAATGCCGCGCATATCCACCCGCAACTGAATGGCCAACTCAATCTTTCACTCACTGCGGATGGCATGTTGAGTGGTCAACAACCACTCAAAGTGTTATTGCAGGCGCACGACAGCCAATTACAGCAGCATCCGCTCATCCTGAATGCAGAAGCGACGCTCGTGGATTTTGTACTTTCATCACTCAATCTTGATGCACAATTAGCCAGTAACACCTTGCATGTAGAAGGTGGTTTGAATGCCAATGACCCATCGCATAACACGCTGCGTTGGCAAGCCAACTGGCCGAGTCTCAGCCAAGTTATGACGGGTCTCTCCGGAAAAATCAGCAGTCAAGGCGAACTTACACACAGTGGTGATGACTATCAAACGCATTACCAGTTGCAGGCTGAAAAACTTCGTCTTCCAGATGCAATACAGATTGGCAGTGTGCAGGCGCAAGGTCAGTTCTCTACCATAGCGCAGGCGCCTTTAGACAACAAAATTACCATCACTGGGCTACACAAAGGCGCCACAGCAGATGCAGCAACCCATGCTATTAACGCGCAGATAACACTGAATGGCAGCTTGGCCAAACATACGCTAACACTCTCCACAGAGAATACAGACACGCAGCAAGCAACATTTGGTTTAGATAGCGTGATCGAAGGCGGAATATCAGCACAAGGTTGGCAAGGCACGTTAAGCAAGCTCACTAGTCGTGACCAAACCTCCATACGTCTAGCGCAGCCTGCGCCTATGCGTTATAGCGCAGAGACCGGCTTTGCAATGCAGCAAATGCAACTCAAAGTGCAAGAAGGCACGATACAGCTCGACGCTTTGCACTACCTTTCGGCGCAGACGGCAACAGCCAACAGTCCTGCCCTAAAAGCGCGCTTCAATACGCAGGGCCGCATTGAGCAACTGCCAGTCAAAGCATTACAAGATTACCTTGGGTTGACCAATCCCAATGTAGAACAAAGTCTGACGCTTAACGGGGCATGGAACGTTGATATTGCCGAACAAATCAACGCAGAAATGACGCTTACACGTGCAGATGGCGACATTACATTGCATGATGTAATTCAAAAAACCAAACAAAACTTAGGGTTGAGTACCATCCACTTACAATCCAAGATTGTGAATAATCAGCTCAATGCCAGCGCCACAATAGAATCACAGCATGTCGGGAACATTCAGGCCAGTGCCGCCACAACCTTCACTAGCACTGCGCATGGCTTTGCACTCAACCGAAGCGCACCATTGGCATTGCATGTAGAGGCAAACTTACAGCACCTGAATTGGCTAGCCTTGCATGATGCGAGCACCACCTTGGATGGGCAGTTGAATTTGAAACTGGATGGCCATGGCACGTTAGCTGCGCCAGAATTAGACGGCTATTTGCGTGGCGAGCATTTAGCTGTACAAATCCCTAGCCAAGGGGTGTTACTTAACAACGGCACACTCAATGCAAGCTTTGCCAAGGAAACACTCACCATCACCCAACTGGATTTTGAAGGAAAATCAGGCACATTACGCGCGCAGGGGCAAGCCAATCTGTTCAAAAACCCGGCGCAGCTCAATCTGCAGGTGCAGGCCAATCGCTTTACTGCGTTATCGCGCACAGACCGCTTTATCGTGCTGAGTGGTGAAGGCGATATGCAATTGGCAAGTGGGCGTGCGCTGATTAGCGGGCAATTTAAAGTGCACAACGGGCTATTTGAATTGCCCAAAGCAGGCAAGCCTATCTTGGATGACGATATCATCATTTTAGGCAAACAAACCGAAGAGAATCCGACCAATATTGCACTTGTATTGGATGCGCTAAACATTGATTTTGGGCGTAAGCCAACTGCGCCCTACGATGAAGCACATCACTTTTTACTGCGGGGACAAGGGCTTAACGGCGCACTCAGCGGACAAGTGAAGCTCTCAGGCAATCTACAGCAATTACAGGCGTTTGGTGCGCTTGAAGTCAATGGTACCTACTTGGCTTACGGGCAATTATTAGACATTGAAACCGGGCAAATCAACTTCAGCGGCCCTATTTCCAACGCGGGCCTAAACATTGTAGCGATGCGCAATTTAGAGCCGACCAAAGTAGGCGTGAAGCTCACAGGCGATATCCAGTCTCCAGAACTGAAATTAGTCTCGGACCCGGAGACCAGTAACGATGACAAGCTTTCACTCTTAGTGCTTGGCCGCCCCATGTCAGAAGCAGGCAGTAGCGAACTCGCGTTGCTTTCAGTGGCCGCAGGTGCACTCTTATCGCAAGGAGACTCAGTACCGTTACAATCCAAGATTGCAGGTATCGTTGGATTTGACAGCTTGGATGTCAAAGGCACCAACGCCACCAACTACAGTGTTAACATCGGTAAGCGCATTAATCGTAAATTAGTAATTGGTTATGAAAAGAGTTTGTTTGGCTTACTGAATGTGGCTAAACTCACTTATCAGCTGACGCGCAGAGTGGCCATAGAAACCAAAGCCGGCTCTGAAAACGCGCTGGATGTTGTGTATAGTTTCGACTTTGACTAACGCAATCCAAAAGTATCATAGAAAAAAGCATGATAGAAAGTAGTGTGCATGATAGAAATTCTAGTGTTGTATTACTCTCAAGGTGGCGCCGTACGTGACATGGCGCAGCTAATTGCCCGTGGCGTGGAAAGCGTTAACGGCGCAAAAGCGCGTGTACGCACGGTGCCTAAAGTATCTGCCAACCATGAAGCTACAGAGCCGGATATTCCTACCAGCGGTGCACCTTATGCTGAGCTAGCTGATCTGGAAGCTTGCGCAGGATTAGCACTAGGTAGCCCTACCCGCTTTGGCAATATGGCAGCGCCGATGAAATACTTTTTAGACGGCACTGCTGGCTTATGGCTAAAAGGCGCACTGATCGGCAAACCAGCCGCCGTATTCACCTCCAGCGGCTCTATGCATGGCGGCAATGAAACCACCTTAATCTCCATGATGTTGCCTTTACTACACCACGGTATGCTGATTACTGGTCTGCCATATTCTGAACCTCAACTCAGCACAACCACCACTGGCGGTACACCGTATGGTGCCAGCCATATTGGCGGCAGTATGGATGACCGCCCGATATCGGATGATGAACGTAAGTTGTGCATTGCGTTGGGTAAGCGTTTGGCCGAAACGGCTTTAAAACTGAGTTAGCCTATATATGTCACTCACCCTAGAAGCGCAGCGGTTTTTATTTAGCACCCACTCCGGCATTCTCTCTACGCATTCTGCCAAGTTTACAGGTTACCCTTTTGGCTCTGTTGCGCCATTTGTGCTCAATCACCAAGGCATGCCGACTATTTTGATTAGCAGTATTGCCGAGCACACCAAAAATATCTCGCACAATGCGCATGTTTCTTTGTTGGTATTTGCCGGCGCCGAAGACTTGCAAGCCAATGCACGCCTAACATTATTGGCCAAGGCCGAGCAAACCGATAAGCAAAACCCACTGATGCGTGAACGTTATCTACGCTATCTGCCGCAAGCTGAACAGTATTTTGATATGCATGACTTTACGTTTTATACGCTGTACATCACGCAAGCGCGCTATATTGCCGGCTTTGGCAAAATGGGCTGGATGCATGGAACTGACATGCAATTACCCACGCATCCACTGATGATTGAAGAGCAGAGCATTATTGAACACATGAACCACGACCACGCACACAACCTATTGGCCTATTGCCAGCACTACCATGGTGTTCACGCCAATGCAGCAGAGATGATTGGTATAGACACCTTTGGCTTTGATGTGCGGGCGCATACCAAAACCGCACAACGTTTACGCTTTGATTTTGAAACACCTATCACCCATGCAGAAGAAGCAAGAACTGCGCTGGTGGCCATGGCTAAAGCGTGCCGCACATGATACGCGCACTTCATTTGGGGGCGAGCGTCAGCTTAATCGCCCTAATTATGCTATGTGTGGCTTGGGAGCTATG
>Ga0208264_1000353_pt1 | contig 15499 bp, 11 predicted proteins | sample LakWasMet31_HOW6_2_FD_183873 | JGI IMG/M metagenome (GOLD analysis project Ga0208264, IMG submission 183873) | Freshwater sediment methanotrophic microbial communities from Lake Washington under simulated oxygen tension - Sediment Metagenome... | ecosystem: Environmental > Aquatic > Freshwater >...
GGTTCCGCATGCGCTGCACATGCCTTCGCATATCTTCATCCGTCTGGGGCTTTGGCAGGATGCGGCCGATTCGAATCTGGCCGCGTACCGTGCCGCGACGGACTATGCGCGGGACAATTTTCCAGGCAAAGTCTGGGATCAGCAACTGCATTACATGGATTATCTGCTCTATGTCTATCTGCAATCGGGCCAGCGTGACAAGGCGGAGGCGATTTGGCGGGAAGCGGCGGCGATCCAAAAACCACATCCCGAGAATACGACTTCCGCTTATGCGCTGGCCGCGATTCCGGCGCGCTATGCGATCGAACGCCAGGCATGGTCCGAAGCGGCCCAATTGGGCATTCGTCCTCTGGCCTTTCCATGGGAAAAATTCGGCTGGTGCGAGGCGATCACGCATTTTGCGAAAGGCCTGGGCGCGGCCCGGAGCGGCGATCCGGCAACGGCGCGGACCAGCCTACAGCGGTTGGAGGCGCTGCGGAATGCGGCCAAAGCCGCACACAACGCCTATACGGCCGATCAGATCGAGATTCAGCGTCTGGCGGTCGCGGCCTGGATGGCGCACGCAGACAAGCAGGATCAAGAAGCGGAACGGCTGATGCGCGCCTCGGCGGATTTGGAGGATGCCACCGAAAAGGACAATGTCACGCCTGGAGCGATCATCCCGGCCCGCGAACTGTTGGGCGATTTGCTGCTGGATATGCGGAAGCCGAAGCAGGCTTTGAAAGAATATAAGGCTTCACTGCAACGAACGCCGAACCGGATGCATGGTTTGCAGGGCGCGGAAAAGGCGGCTCAGGCCGGATAATGATCGATGATCGCGAACGCCCGGTCGATCTGCTCCAGGCCGTTATAAAAATGCGGCGAAAAACGGATGCCGGCGCCGCGTAGCGCGCAGATCACCTTTTGCTGCATCAGATACGGATAAAGCGCCGGGTTCGGAATCTTTTTATGCCGGAACACTACGATGCCGGACTTCAACTGCGACGGGGTAGGAGAAAGCAGTTCCAGTTCGGCATGCTGTTCGATGCGCTGCCGGAGGTAATCGATCCTTTCGAACAGCGCGGCTTCGACCGTCTCCATGCCGGTGTCGAGCAGCAGCGACAGGCTGGCCGATAAGGCATGAATCCCGAGCATGTTCGGGCTGCCGCATTCGAAGCGGCGGGCGCCCGGATGCATTTCCCAGGGTTTGTTCTCGTAGTTGTGCGTGTCCTTCATCATGTGCCAGCCGAACTGCGTCAGCTTGAGCCTGTCCCGGGCTTCCGGCGTCGTATAGAAAACGCCGAGCCCTTCCGGGCCGAACATCCATTTATGGCCGTCGGCCATCACGAAATCGGCCTGGCAGGCCTGCACGTCGAAACGCACCGCGCCGATGCTTTGAATCGCATCGACACAGAACAGGATGCGGCGCTGCTTGCAGAAGGCGCCGATCCGTTCGATGTCGAGCCTGAGGCCGGTCGCGAACTGTATCGAACTGATCGTCAGCAGACGCGTATTACGGTCGACCAGCGCAAACAACGCGTCTTCCGGCGTTGCGGCGGCATGGAGATCGGCCTGGCGCAGTTCGACGCCCTGTGCGGCGAGCGATTCCCAGGGCAGGCGGTTCGACGGAAATTCTTCGTTGCTGGTCACGATGTTGTCGCCGGTCCGCCAGTCCAGGCCATAGGCGACGAAAGACAGCGCCTCCGAGGTATTCTTGACCAGCGCGATGTCGTCCGGGCTTGGCGCATTGATCAATGCCTTGAGCTGTGCGCGCAGCAGCGATTCCTTTTTGAGCCAGTCCGGATAAAACGCCGCGCCGTAGGTGCAATTTTGCTCGGCAAACTCGGCCACCGCCCGGCGCGTTCTTTCAGGCCAGGGCGCGACCGCGGCATGATTCAAATAAATCAGGTCTTCGGCTAAGGGAAATTCGGGATGTTTATTGGGCATCGCTTTCTCGTTCGATGATTTGCACGCGCTGGGTAATTCCGCACACCAGCGTATAAGGGATCGTGTCCGCACAGTGCGCGATTTCCTCGACCGGCAACGCCTCGTTCCATAAGGTGACCGGGTCGCCCGGTTTCGCGTCCGGCTGCGAGGCCAGATCGACCGTGATCATGTCCATCGACACCCGGCCGATCAGCGGCACGCGGCGGCCGTTCACCAGCACCGGCGTGCCGGCTTTCGCATAGCGCGGATAACCGTCGCCGTAACCGACCGCGACCACGCCAAGGAGCGTCTCTTCGGGACAGCGCCAGGTGCCGCTGTAGCCGACCGTCTCGCCCTGGTGCACAGGCTTCACCGCGATCAACTGCGAATACAGGCCCATCACCGGCTTGAGGCCGAGCTCCCTGCCGGTCAGCTCAGGAAACGGCGAGATGCCGTAGAGCATCACGCCGGGCCGCACCCAGTCGGCCAAGGCTTCCTGCCAGCCCAGAACGCCGGCCGAGTTCGCGATGCTGCGCTCGCCTGGGAAGTTTTCGAGCGTGTCGTTGAACAAGGCGATCTGCTGCGGCGTTTTCGGGTCCGCCTTGTCGTCCGCATTGGCCAGATGCGTCATGAAGCGGATCGGGCCTGAAATGATCCGGCATTGCCGCAGGCGTTGATAGGCGCCGGCGACATCGGCCGGGCGAAAACCGAGCCGGTTCATGCCGGTGTCGATCTTGAGCCAGACGCCGAGTTTTTCGGTTTCCTCGCGAGCTTCGAGGATTTCGAGCTGCTGATAAGAATGTACGATCGTGTCGAGGCCCTGCTGCAAAAATGCGTCCAGATCCTCGCCGCTCCGGAAACCTTCGAGCACCGTGACCGGCTGAGTGAAGCCGGCTTTCCGCAGCCTGATTCCTTCATCGCCTCTTGCTACCGCGAACGCATCGACGCCGGCCAGCGCGTCGGCGATGCGCAGCAAGCCGTGGCCGTAGCCGTTGGCCTTGATCACCGCCATGATTTTCGCGGCGGGCGCGTGGCGCCTGACGACGGACAGGTTATGCGTGACCGCCTCGGTATTCAGTACAGCATAGGCGGCGGGCGTCATCGGGCGGCGCTCCCTGTCGGAAGATGCGTGAGGCTATTCATAAAAGTCCTGGTCATACTGGCTGCCTGCGTAATTCTCGAAACGGGTAAACTGGCCGAGGAAGGTCAGGCGCACGGTGCCCAAAGGGCCATTACGCTGCTTGCCGATGATCAGTTCGGCGATGCCTTTGTCCGGGCTGTCCTCGTTATAGACTTCGTCGCGATACACGAACATGATCAAGTCGGCGTCCTGCTCGATCGCGCCCGATTCGCGCAGGTCCGACATTACCGGCCGCTTGTTCGGCCGCTGTTCGAGGTTACGGTTCAACTGCGACAAAGCGATCACCGGCACATTCAACTCCTTGGCGAGCGCTTTCAAACCGCGCGAAATGTCCGAGATCTGCTGTACGCGGTTGTCGCCGCTGCTTGGCGACTGCATCAGTTGCAGGTAGTCGAGCACGACCAAGCCGAGCGGGCCGTGCTCACGCACCAGTCGTCGCGCCCGCGAACGCACTTCGGTCGGCGTCAGCGCGGGGGTGTCGTCGATGAATAGCTTGGTCTCGGCCAGCAGGCTCATCGCGGACGTCAGCCGCGGCCAGTCGTCGTCTTCGAGCTTGCCGGACCTGACCTTGTGCTGGTCGATGCGGCCCAAGGACGACATCATCCGCATTGCCAGGGCATCGCCCGGCATTTCCATACTGAATACCGCGACCGGCATCCGGCTCTTGATCGCGACATTCTCGGCCATGTTCATCGCTATAGTCGTTTTTCCCATGGAAGGCCTGCCCGCGACGATGATCAAATCGGCCGGTTGCAGGCCGGAGGTCAGGCGGTCGAGTTCGGTGAATCCGGTGCTCGCGCCGGTGATCGATCCTTCCTGCGCGAACATCACCTCGATCCGGTCGACCGCCTTGGCGAGCAGCGATTTGATCGGCTGGAAGCCGCTTTGTCCCTTTTGCCGCTGTTCGGCGATCCTGAACACTTCGCGTTCGGCGTTTTCTAGCAGTTCGGCGGTATCGCGGCCTTCGGTATTAAAGGCGGAGTCCGAAATGTCGGTGCCGATATGAATCAGTTGTCGTAACACCGAGCGGTCGCGGACGATATTCGCATAGCTGACGATGTTCGCGGCGCTCGGCGTGTCCTTCGCGAGCATACCCAAATAGGCCAGGCCGCCGGCATTGTCGAGTTCACCGATGGATTCCAAGGCTTCCGAAATCGTGACGACATCGAAAGGAATCTGTTTGTCGGCCAGATTCTCGATCGTTCTGAAAATTAGCCGGTGGTCCTTGCGGTAAAAATCGTCGGCGGTGACCTTGTCCGCGACCGAGTCCCAGGTCTGATTGTCCAGCATCAGACCGCCCAGCACCGATTGCTCGGCCTGGATGGAATTGGGCGGAACTTTTAAAGAATCATGCGCGTAATCGCGCGGAAAGCTAAGGCTGTCAGGCATCTAGTCGGAAGATAAAAGAGTCGGTGATGATTATGAAGGGCAAGCGCCCTTGATTTGATATACTGTTATTTTATCAAAATTCGAGGTAACCCGGTGCGCTGTCAGCCGCATCGGGAAAATTCATTGGGAGTAAAAGATGCTGAATAAAGTTATGTTGATAGGAAGGTTGGGGGTCGATCCTGAAGTTCGCTTCCTGCCGAGCGGCGGTCAGGTCACGACCATTCGCCTGGCCACCAGCCGAAGATGGCGGGATAAACAGACGAATGAACGCAAGGAAGAGACCGAATGGCACCGCGTGGTGTTTTTTAGCCGTCTCGCCGAAATTGCGAGCGAATATTTGAAAAAAGGCAGCCAGGTCTATGTTGAAGGCCGCATCCGGACCCAGAAGTGGCAAGGACAGGACGGACAAGACCGTTATACGACCGAAATCGTCGCGGAAGAAATGCATATGTTAGACAGCCGCAGCGGCGGCACCGCCAGCTTTGGCGGCGATCAACCGCAATCGGGTCATGCGTCTTCGAGCCGGCCGTCGGCTCCAGCAGCAAGATCGGATGCGCCGACGTCTTCGGGCTCGATGCCGCCGTCTCCGTCTCCATCTAATTACGATGATTTTGACGACGACATTCCGTTCTAGAGGATACCTGAGACTAATGCTATAAGATAAATAAGGGAAAAGGGAGTCTTCCCTTATTTTATATGAAGCATCGATTATTGAAATAATTCAACAGCAGTTTTATCGCTCGATCCGGACAAATAAAATATACGGAATTCATGAACAAAGACCAACTCAAAAAGCTTGAAGCCGATTTGTGGAGCGCGGCAGACAAGCTGCGCGCGAACTCCGACCTAAAATCCAGCGAATACTCGACCCCGGTGCTGGGGCTGATCTTCCTCAAGTTTGCCGACAATAACTATCGCCGCCATGAGGCGGAAATAATTGCCGAATACCAGGAACTTAAAGGCTCCCGCCGCGAGAAGCCGGTTTCGGAAATCGCCATCGAGAAATGCGGCTTCTATTTGCCCGACCATGCGCGTTACGACTACCTGCTGAATCTCCCGGAAGAAAAAGACATCGCCAAGGCGCTCAAGAATGCGATGAAGCTCATTGAGGAATACAAGCCCGAACTCGAAGGCGTGCTGCCCAAGGACGAATATGCCGCGCTGACCCGCACCGACAAGACCCTGCCGCAATCGCTGCTGCGCACCTTCGCCGACATACCCGCCGATGCCACCGGCGACTTGTTCGGGCAGATTTACGAATACTTCCTATCCGAATTCGCCCGCAGCGAAGGCCAGAAAGGCGGCGAATTTTTCACGCCGCGCTCCGTGGTGCGCCTGATGGTCGAGATCATCGAGCCGCACGGAGGCAAAGTGTTTGACCCCGCTTGCGGTTCCGGCGGAATGTTTGTGCAGTCCGCCCAGTTCATCTCCGAACACCGCAAGGAACTGAAAGGCTCGAAGAGCGGCGTGTATGTCTGCGGCCAGGAAAAAACGCGCGACACTGTCAACCTCGCCAAGATGAACCTCGCGGTCAACGGCCTGCGCGGCGAAATCAAGCAGGCCAACACCTACTACGAAGACCCTTACCAGAGTTTCGGCGCGTTCGATTACGTGCTCGCCAATCCCCCGTTCAACGTCGACGACGTGAGCCTGTCCAGCGTGGAGAAGGACAAGCGCTTCAACACCTACGGCATCCCGCGCAACAAGTCGAAAGTGAAGAAAGCCGACGAGGGCAAGGAAACCGTGCCCAACGGTAACTACCTCTGGATCAACCTGTTCGCCACTTCGCTCAAAGCGCAAGGCCGCGCCGCGCTGGTCATGGCGAATTCCGCATCCGACGCGCGCCACTCCGAAGCCGACATCCGCCAGACGCTGATCGAGCAAAACCTGATCTACGGCATGCTGACGCTGCCCTCGAACATGTTCTACACCGTCACGCTCCCGGCCACACTGTGGTTCTTCGACAAAGCCAAGACCGACGACAAAATCCTGTTCATCGACGCGCGCAACATCTATACCCAGATAGACCGCGCCCACCGCGAATTCAGCGAAGAACATATCCAGAACATCGCCATCATCAGCCAGTTGCACAAGGGGCGGCGCGAGAAATTCGTCCAGCTCATAGACCGCTATTTTGCGGCTGGCATGCAGCGCCTGATCGAGAACAAAACCAACGTCGAACCCGTCTCCACGCAACTGCTCGAAGTGCTTGACGATGCTGCTGGCAAGCAGGCCGTTGGCGAACTGGTGCAGCAATGGGCGGGGCTGGCAAATCTCAAAACCCGCTACGCGCAATACCGGGAAAAGCACGAGGATGAAACGGCGGTGGACAATAAGAACAAGGCGCAGCAGCAGTTGCGCGAGGCGTTCGATCCTTTCTTTGCCGCATTGCACGATGGTTTGAAGCGCCTGGATAAGGTTGTGCGCCAGCGCGAAAAGCAGCAGGCCGAACAGGCGAAGGCCGAAGGTAAACGCGGCACGACCGACCGTAAGACCAATGCACTCAAGGGCGCACTGGAAGAATTGCACAAGGAAGTGAAGAGCGCCGAAATTTTCTACCAGCACATTCATTGGTTGCAGGAACGTTTCCCCAAGGCGGAATACGAAGATGTTACCGGCCTATGCAAACTCGCCAGCCCGGCGGATTTGAAGGAACAGGACTATTCGCTGAATCCTGGGCGATACGTTGGCGTTGTGATTGAGGAAGATGGGAAGACGGAGGAGGAATTTATCGCCGACCTGCTGGCGATGAACGACGAACTGTCTAGTTTAAATATTGCGGCGCGAAGGCTTGAAGGGGTGATTGGCCACAACGTGATACAGCTTACGGGTGATGCATGACAAAAGTACTTCAGCGAAACAGCCAAGTCTGTCGGCTAAAAGATTTTTGCCAAGTCGGGGATGGTGCGCATGCGAGTATTGCAAGACAAGAGCACGGCGTAATGTACTTGTCTGCAAAAAACTTTAAATCAACTGGACTCGACCTAAGTAACGTTGACTATATTAGCGAAGGTGATTACGAAAAACACTTTGGAATAACAAAAAAAGCACTGACGACACCTGTAAAGGGGGATGTGCTATTTGGGATTATTGGTTCACTAGGCACCCCTTACTCTATTAAGAATAAAGACAGGTTTGGGTTGTCTAGTAGTGTGGCTATATTGCGTCCTAACAAGGATCTATGCCCAGACTACCTTTACCATTTTATGACCTCATCGGCTTTTCAGTCCGCCGTTCATGCGATTAAGAGTGGTGCTGCGCAAGGTTTTCTGAGTCTGGAAATGGTAAAGAACTTGCCTCTGGTTACTCATGAAATAAACGTTCAAAGGAAAGTTGCCGCTATCCTTTCAGCGTATGACGAATTGATCGAAAACAATCAGCGGCGCATCGCGCTGCTGGAAAAGATGGCCGAGGAAATCTACCGCGAATGGTTCGTGCGAATGCGCTTCCCCGATCATGAAAATGCAAAGTCCAGCAAAGGTCTTCCATCCGATTGGGATACCAAGCGAGTCAAAGAGATTGTCGACCGAAAAGGTTTCGGTCGCATCTACCGTGAGGATGAGCTATCTGGTGAAGGGCAGGTTATCGTCATAGATCAATCTCGTTCAGATTGCTTGGGTTATTATGACGGGGAGCCTCAGCACATAGCATCCCCTGATTTCCCCATCATTCTTTTTGGCGACCACAGTTGCAAAATGATTTTGATGACGAAGCCATTCTCTCTGGCTGAAAATGTAATTCCCTTTATGCCTAAGCCAAAAGTGTCACCTTATTTTCTTTTCCACCTCGTTAAGGATTTGGCGAGAACGACCGAGTACAAGAGGCACTGGACCGATCTTACGAACAGAGAAGTTCTATTTCCAAAGGAATCTCTGCAAGTCGAATTCGAGAACGTTGTTAAGTATAACCACGAACAAATTGAAGTGCTCCAGCAAGCGATTCGCAAGGCTGAGAAAGTTCGCAATATGCTTCTCCCCCGCCTCATTTCCGGCAAACTCTCGGTCGAAAATCTCGACATTCAGTTCCCACCCGGCATGGAGGAGGGCTGATCATGCTGACTGAGATTACGCTGTCATAGCGCCCAAGGATTAAAGATTTGCGAATACAACGCGAAATCCTGCACGTTGCGGGTGACCACGGTGAGACCGTGGCATTGGGCGGTGGCCATCAGCAAGCCGTCCAGCACCGGGATCGGTTGCCCGGCCAATTCCGCGCTAGTTGCGATTTGTGCCCAGACATGAAGCGCGGCGGCATCGAGCGGCAGGATGCGTCCGGCGAAGCGTTGTTCCACCATGCCCAGCCAGGCAGTGAGTTTCTGGCTGCGGGGCGGGTCGCTGATGCGCAGCTTGAGAATGCCTTTTTCAATCTCGCCCAGGGTGATGACGCTGATGAACAGGCTGGCTTCGTCCTGTTCGTCCAGCCAGGAGATCACTTCAGCCGCTGGGGCTTTCTTGGCGTATTCGGAAATTGCGCAGGTATCGAGCAGCCAGCTCATAGCTCGATGTCGCGCCCTGTGTCGCGACTGCGGGAAATGTCCAGGTCTTCGGCTGCGAGGTCGGGACGCAGCAGCGCGCTGGAGAGCTTGGTCCGGTGGCGGGTGAGCCGGGCATACTCTTCCGCCGAAACGACTACCGCCGTGGGCTTGCCATGCACTGTAACCGTTTGCGCTTCGCCGCTCGCCGCCCGCTTGATGAGCTGGCTGAAGTTGCCCTTTGCTTCTTGTAGTTGCCATTCGCTGTGCATGATTGCCTCCGCTAATAATTCTGGTCAGACTGGGCTGAATTTAGCACAAAGCTTGCGGGGTGGCTATGCCTAATTTCATTTCCGAAGATCAGATCGAACAGGCGCTGGTGCAGAAGCTCCAGCATCTGCACGGTTTCGACGTGCTCGACTGCTTTACGGAAAAAGCGGAAGATTTGAACGACGGCTCAGGCCGCGCCAACAAGCGCGACGTGATTCTGGCGGAGCGGGTGCGTGAAGCCGCGATTCGACTGAATCCGGCCATCCCGGAAGCGGCCATCGAGAGTGCGCTGGAGAAGTTGCTCGACCGGCGGCAGGCGATGACGCTGATCGCCGCAAACCGGGAAATCTATGGCCTGCTGCGCGACGGCATCCCGGTGGAATTCGACGACGCCCAGGGCGCGCGGCAGCAGGAACATATGCGGCTGCTGGATTTCAACGAACCAAAAAATAACCGCTATCTGGCTGTTACCCAGCTCTGGATCAAGGGCGAGCGCGGCTTCCGCCGCCCGGATGTTTTGCTTTACGTCAACGGCATTCCGCTGGTGTTTATCGAGCTGAAAAATTCCAATATAAAACTACGCAACGCTTACGACGACAACCTGACGACTTACAAGGCGGAAATTCCGCAGCTTTTCCTGACCAATGCCTTTTGCGTGCTGTCCAACGCCATCGAGACCAAGGTGGGCAGCATTACGGCGGAGTGGGAGCATTTCTTCAACTGGCTGCGTGTGGATGATGAGAAGCAGAAGATCGATCGCGCCGCGATCCGCGAGCAGGGCATCAGCCTGGAAGGCGTGATCGAAGGCTTGCTGCCCAGGCAGAGGCTGCTGGACTACGTGGAGAATTTCATTCTCTACTACAAGGACAGTTCGAAGATCATCGCGCAGAACCACCAGTTCATCGGCGTAAACCGGGCTTATGACGCATTCCTCAGGCGCGATGAGCTGGCGGGCAAACTGGGCGTGTTCTGGCACACGCAAGGCTCGGGTAAGAGTTTCTCGATGATTTTTTATGCGCGCAAAATCTTCCGCAAGCAGACCGGCAATTTCACCTTTGTGGTGGTGACCGACCGCGACGATCTGGACGGGCAGATTTACCGCAACTTTCTGAACACCCGCACGGTTAGCGAGGCCGAAGCCGCGCAGCCCAAGAACAGCGAGGAGATGCGCAAGTTCCTCGGGCAGCACAAGCGCGTGGTGTTCACGCTGATTCAGAAATTCCGCTGGGACAAGGGCAGGGAATATCCCGAGCTTTCGCCAAGCAAGGAAATCATCGTGATCGTCGACGAGGCGCACCGCACACAATACAAGTCGCTGGCGGAGAACATGCGCAAGGGCTTGCCCAATGCGAACTATCTGGCGTTCACCGGCACGCCGCTGCTGGGGCGCGAGCGCAAGACTAATGCGTGGTTCGGCGGTTATGTTTCCGAATACAACTTCCAGCAGTCGATGGACGACGGCGCGACGGTGCCGCTGTTTTACGAGAAGCGCGTGCCGGAGGTGCTGAACCAGAATGAGGGCTTGAGCGATGAGTTCTACGAGATTCTGGAGAACGAAAATCTGGACGAGGCGCAGCAGACCAAGCTGGAGAAGCGTTTTGCCAAAGAGATCGAAGTCATCAAGCGCGACGACAGGCTGGAGAAAATTGCGCGGGATATTGTCTATCACTTTCCCCGGCGCGGCTATCTGGGCAAAGGGCTGGTGGTGTCGGTGGACAAGTTCACCGCCGTGAAGATGTATGACAAGGTACAACGGTTGTGGAAGGAAGAGATTAAAGAGTTACGGGGACGCATCAGTAAATCGGCCAACGACATTGAGAAGAGGCGACTGAGCCAGATCGTTGAGTACATGCGCTCGGTGGAAATGACGGTGGTGGTCAGTGAAGACGCGGACGAGGAAAAGAAATTCAAGGCTCAGAAGCTGGACGTCAAGCCGCACCGCGAGCGCATGAACAAGCTGGATGGACACGGCCACGACATCGAATTCAACTTCAAGGATGAGAACGATCCGCTGCAACTGGTGTTCGTGTGCGCGATGTGGCTGACGGGCTTTGACGCGCCCACGCTTTCGACGCTCTATCTCGACAAGCCAATGCAGGGTCATACTCTGATGCAGACTATCGCCCGAGCCAACCGTGTCACGGCGTGGAAGATCAACGGTGTGGAGAAGCGCAACGGCGAGATCGTGGATTACTATAACGTGTTCCGCAACATGAAGCTGGCGCTGAAGGATTACGCGCAAGGCGGCGATGAGATTGATCCGCCAGTCAAGGAAAAGGCGGAACTGTTCCGGCTACTGGACGACGCGATTGAGCAGGGTTTGGTGTTCTGCCACGAGAAAGAGGTTGCGCTGCGCGAGGTTCTGGGCAGCGACGATGTATTCGAAAAACTGGGTCGCTTTAATATCTTTGCCAATGCCTTGCTGGCAAACGACGAATGGCGCAAGGGCTTCAACGTGTATGAGAACACCATTTCGTCGCTGTATGAGGCGTGCAAGCCTGAGATTATGGGGCGCGGCAAACAGAGCCGAGTGCGCGAGGTGGCGGCATTCCAGTATTTGCGTGGGGTGATAGACAGCCTTATCGAGCAGACAGATATCGACAAGATCAGTTTGAAAATCGCCGAATTGCTGGATGAAAGTGTGGTAGTAAACGACTCGGAGGCGTTTAAGGTGCGCCAGTACAGCGCGGAATACCAGATCATCCAGAAGGGTAAGACCTGGGACCTCAGTAAAATCAACTTCGATAAATTGCGCGAAGAGTTCAAGCAGGCGACTTACAAGAACATTGAAATCGCGGACCTGCGTGCTTTCCTGCAACGCAAGCTTGAGCTGATGCTGCAACAGAATGCGACGCGTACCGACTTTGCTCAACGGTTGCAACAGATTATCGATACCTACAATTCAGGCGGCTCATCCACCGAGAACTATTATGAAGACCTGATGAAATTCACCGAAGATTTGCGCGCGGAGGATAAACGACACATTCGCGAGGGTCTGTCGGAAGACGAGCTGGAACTGTTCGATCTGCTGAAGAAAGACAGGATGACGCCGGAGGAAACGCAGAACGTCAGGCTTGCGGCAAAGTCGTTATTGCATCGTTTGTTGGAAGAGCAACCCAAGGTGCTGGTACAGGATTGGTATAAGGATACGCAGACTCAAAAGCAGGTGCGCTCTGCCGTCGAGAAGGTGTTGGACACTAATCTGCCGGAAAGCTACGACCGCGTGTTATTCCGGGAGAAGTGCGACAACGTGTTCTACCTGATGCTCGACTATGCTAGCCAGGGTAGGAAGTGGGCGGCTTAGTTAAGGCGATTGTCAGACGCACGCGTTTGCAAAATGGGCCTTGGTTTCAAGGCACGAGCACCGATCCGGCGAAACCATGCGTGTTGTACATTTTGGGTGCAATCTTTGTTGGCTTTGAGGGCATCCTCTTATACGTTGAACAAGTTGATTCCGTTCATGGTCCGACAGGCTCACCACGAACGGAATCAACTTGTTCAGAGCTTAAATTCGAGTGGGTAGAGACTTGGATGAGCCATTTTCTCCGTTCGTCCTGAGCTTGTCGAAGGATGAACGGAGAAAATGGCGGCCGCTAATGCAAAATAATTGGGGTGAAAAATGTTTTGGGTTTATATCCTTCGTTGTGCTGATGGCAGCTACTACACGGGACATACTGACGACCTCGAAAGACGAATGGCTCAATATAAAGCTGGCGAATGTTCTGGATATACAGCAACAAGACTTCCGGTAGAGTTTGTTTGGTCGCAGGAAACTGCTACCCGAGAGGAAGCGTTGTCGGCGGAGAGACAAATCAAAGGCTGGAGCCGCTTAAAAAAAGAGGCCATGATACGCGGCGATTGGGCGGAGGTTTCTCGCTTGGCTAAAAGTAAATCCGTTCATCCTTCGACAGGCTCAGGACGAACGGATTTACTTTTACCTGGCGTTCCTGAGTGAGATCGAAAGGATTCTTCTTAAAACATTCAACTGCTTGCTCAAGGTGGGACGAATACTTCACCGAGGCCGCAAAAGTTGTGCCTGTATAGCGGCCATCGACCAATAACACTGTCACTTTTAGTTCCGCAGAATGTTCCGAACGAAGGACGGCACATCATTTACCATTTAAGGGCTGATACTGTTGGGTTACGCCGGTTGGACTTACCGACAAAGCCCTTCTGCCCGCATTGCCTCTTTCACCGATGGTCTGGCCGCTACTTGTGTGATGTAATCCTGGAGTCTTGACCATTTCTTTAGATCGACTTTCAGCAAGGAGCTCCAATTAAGTACGGTAAAGAGATAGGCGTCGGCGACGGTGAACTGGTCGCCCGTAAGATAAAGCTTTCCGTTGAGCTGTTCTGCCAGATAGTCGAACCGCCGGCCGAGCAGTTCCAACTGATTTTCCCGCCATTCTGCCGGGATTTTGGAGTTGAATAGTGAACCGAACGGCTTGTGGATCTCCGAAGACACGAAGTTCAACCACTCCATTAAACGATAGCGCTCCTTCGTCCCCAGTTTAGGTGCTAACCCGGACTCAGGTTTTTGATCAGCGAGATACTGAAGTACGACGGCCACTTCCGTCAGGACTTCCCCATCATCGAGCCTGAGTGCAGGCACATAGCCCTTGGGATTGATGTTCATGTAGTTCTCTCCGCTCTCGGTCTGCTTTCTGGTCAGATCAACCTTTTCCAAATCGAAACGGTAGGCTGCTTCACGCAACACAATATGCGGAGCCATCGAGCAGGCACCCGGTGCAAAATAAAGTTTCATTACACATCTCCTCTTGTTAGAAATAATCTTATTACGCTATAAGGCTCATCGGCGATAAAATTTTGATTACCGATCACTCGCACAGGTTCAGTTATGTCTCTGACTCTTTACTACTTCCATGACCCCATGTGCAGTTGGTGTTGGGCATTCAGGCCTCGCTGGCAAGAAATCGTTGAGGGCCTTCCTGATCTTGTGCGCAGTCAACGCGTTCTGGGAGGCCTTGCTCCGGACACGGAGCAAGCGATGCCAACAGACATGCAGGCCAAGCTGAAGGGTATCTGGCAAAAAATCCAACAAACGGTTCCCGGTACGCCGTTCAATTTTGAATTTTGGGAAAGATGCGTTCCTCGACGGTCAACTTATGCGGCCTGTCGTGCCGTTATCGCCGCAAGGCGACAAAATCCCGGATACGAAGAGAACATGATCCTGGCGATCCAACAGGCATACTATCTGGAGGCAAGAAATCCTGCCGATAGGAACACGCTGATTGAATTGGCCAATGAAATCGGTTTGGATAGAGCACTCTTTTCAGCGGATATGGAAAGTCCAGCCGTCCATGAGGAGTTGTTAAAAGAGATTGAATTCACGCACAGACTGGAAGTAAAAGGTTTTCCAACACTATTATTGGAAAAAGAGGGGGTGTTTACCGGCATCCAACATGAATACAATGATGTCAAGACTGTACTTCATCAAATCAAGCGCCTAAGTTAGTCAATTAGCATCAATAATTTTTTTAGTTCAGTGTTATCTCAAAGTGATATAGGGATACCGGCAAATGCTATTCCTTTTGCGGGTATTGAATACGTGATCCTACGTACGTGCTCGCACGTATTTCATCTCGCGCTGATATCCGCTTTAATGTGCCCCAAAAAGAAGCTGGCTGATCGTTAAGATCGAATGCACTTCTTAGCATGGAGAGGAAAATAGACGATTTTTAACCAAACCACTGTAAACAGACTCGCCTTCATCAAGAACCATTCGCAAGTGCAGATCTTAGCGATCTGAATCCGATAAAATAAAAATAAACAACTTCCACTGCGGTAAGGTGGATCATTAAGTCTCGAGAGAACTCGATAAAATAAAAATAACCAACTTCCACCTCTGTAAGATGGATCATAAAGTCTCGAGAGAACTTGATGCCTTAACAAAGCCGGGACCCCCGGCTTTTTTTTATCCCTGTGCAAACGCCACCGAGATCACGATAGAGTCAAATACGGAAAGATAAAAAGTTCTTAGGATTCTTCCAATCCAGCTTGACAGACTTAATGCGACAGAACCGCCAAATTACCCAGATAGTCGTTTTTCCTGGCCAGATAGTCATCGACAAATGCCTGCATCGGCTCAGATTCATAACCATTCTGTACGCTGATCGCTAGTTTTTTAAAGCCAGTGCCAACCACTTTTTCGCCTGTCTTGATCTGAAAGTGTAAATAAGCCGAAGCGCGTTTGCCATTGACTTCCATCTTCGGTTCCATCATTTCCACGGACGCTTGCCGAAAATCAAGATGATCAAATGACAGGGTCATGCTTTCGTAAATCACCAGCGGCCGAGTGAGGC
>Ga0208264_1000354_pt1 | contig 15405 bp, 15 predicted proteins | sample LakWasMet31_HOW6_2_FD_183873 | JGI IMG/M metagenome (GOLD analysis project Ga0208264, IMG submission 183873) | Freshwater sediment methanotrophic microbial communities from Lake Washington under simulated oxygen tension - Sediment Metagenome... | ecosystem: Environmental > Aquatic > Freshwater >...
GCCGCGCATTCTACAGGGCTTTTAATTATCGTCAATACTAATTTTGAATTTTTTTAAATTAATATAAATACGATACATTTTCCAACCACCTGCTGCGCTTCACTGCGGTATTTTGCTAGCGAAGGCGCGCATTTTACAGAGGCTAGATTTTTGGTCAAGCACTAATCGAAGTTTTTACAATTTAATTACAAATTGAATATAGAGCTGACAGATATCTAAATTAATAGAGGTCTAATTAGTGCGTCTGTAAACAAGATGAAGAACATGCTTTACAGATATTAGATAGCAGAGGATGCGCTATCGGCTGCTAGGCAAATGCCAACAAACTCTTCGGTATTGAGTGAAGCCCCGCCCACCAAGGCGCCATCTATGTCTGGCATGGCGAATAATTTTGCGGCATTGGTACTGTTCACACTACCGCCATATAGTATGCGTATGTTTTGCGCGATTTCCGGATTGAGAATTTCGATATGCCCACGCAGGAAACCCAATACATTTTGCGCGTGTTCCGGCGTGGCTGCACGCCCAGTGCCGATGGCCCATACCGGTTCATACGCCAACACACCGCCAGCTAGCCCTTGGATACCGATTTCATGAATGACTGCATTGAGCTGGCGAATGGTGACAATGTCCGTAGTGCCATCCTCGTATTCTTCTAAAGTCTCACCCATACAAAAGATAGGGGTTAGGCCGCACTGCACCGCAGCTTCAAAACGTTCGCCTGTAGATAAATCAGTATCATGCCCACGTTGGCGGCGCTCCGAGTGTCCGATAATGACGTAAGTACATCCGAATTCGGTCAGCATGGTGGGTGAAACTGAGCCGGTGTAGGCACCAGATAAGTAGCGGCTCATATTTTGGCCACCCCACTGGATATGGCTATCTTGAAGCATTGACTGTGCTTGGAATAAATAAGGATGTGGCATACACACCACATAATCTGCGCGTTGAAAGTCGCGGGTTTCGGTCAACAGTGTTTCTAAAAAAGCTTGATTGGACGGTAAGCTGCCATTCATTTTGCGATTGGCCACTACGATTTTACGTCTCATCTCTTTTCCTTAAAGCAAAACTGTATGCCTATCGTTTGATTACATTGTATGACTGATGACCAGTCATACTGTACATGAAGCTAACACATTAACGTAGTTCGATTTTTGCAAACTTACGCTTACCTACCTGCGCAATGACTGTTGTGTTTTTTTGAATCTGCAAGTTTTTATCTGTGACCTTCTCACTATCTAATTTGACACCGCCCTGCTGAATCGCACGTATCGCCTCGCTGGTACTCTCTACCAACCCTGCCATTTTTAGCAATTGCGCAATCCCCACGCTGGCACCATCCAGATCAACACGCACCTCCGGCACTTCATCGGGAACCCCTCCTTTTGCGCGTGTTTGAAAATCTTCCAACGCTTTTTCAGCATCCGCTCGACTATGAAAACGCGTGACAATTTCCTGCGCAAAACGTACTTTAATATTGCGTGGATTTTCGCCAGCGGCCACTTGCGCTTTCCATTGCGCAATTGTCTCTAACGATTCAAACGACAGCAATTCTATATAACGCCACATCAAGACATCAGAAACCGACATGAGTTTGGCAAAGATGATTTCAGGCGCCTCGGCCACACCAATATAGTTACCTAGTGACTTGGACATCTTATTCACGCCATCCAAGCCTTCTAACAATGGCATGGTCAACACACACTGCTGGCTAAGACCTGCTTGTTTCTGCAGCTCACGCCCCATCAGCAAGTTAAATTTCTGATCGGTACCACCCAATTCTACATCCGCTTTCAGCGCGACTGAATCGTAGCCTTGCAATAAAGGATACATAAACTCATGGATAGCAATCGGCTGATTGCTTTTAAAACGCTTACTGAAATCATCACGCTCTAGCATGCGTGCGACGGTGAGACTGGCCGCCAACTTCAACATACCCGCCGCGCCCAGATCATTTAGCCAAGCCGAGTTAAATACGATTTCTGTTTTGTCTTTATCTAAAATCTTGAATACTTGCTCAGCATAAGATTGTGCGTTTTCCGCCACCTGCTCTTTAGTGAGCGGTGGACGCGTTGCACTTTTGCCAGTCGGGTCACCAATCATGCCGGTAAAATCGCCAATCAGGAACAACACCTGATGCCCTAGATCTTGAAACTGTCTGAGTTTGTTCAATAATACCGTGTGACCCAAATGCAAATCCGGTGCAGTGGGATCAAAGCCAGCCTTTACCCTGAGCGGTTTACCAGCCTTTAACTTTTCGATCAGCTCTTGCTCAATCAGCAACTCATCAGCACCACGTTTGATGATCGCTAAGGTTTGGTTTATGTCTGTATTCACTGCGGATTCCGATATATTCAGGTTGATGTGAGCTTGCATACCTTGATTTTTTAATAATCATTTTTTTCTGTTAGTATGCTTTTCTACGCCTAATCATTTGACGTGTTTATCTGTTGATTCAATGCATATTGCACAAAGCATCGCCCACATTTTAACGCAAACATTATGTTTTCTAAACGCAAATTTTCACGCCACAAAACCAAGTTTCAATGGCTGATTGCAATCAGCGCAGTGTTAGCCATTGTTTTATGTATGGCCTTCAATGCAGCCCCTCAAGCAGAAACACAACTCCTTACGCTCAAAACCATTACAGAAGAAGTAAGCCTGCCTTTGCCCAGCCCAACGTTGGATACCAATGAGTCGTTCTGGCAATTAGAGCAAGTGCGGCAAGATGACACGCTGCAAACATTGCTGAGACGCATGAATATCCGCGATGATGAGGCCATTAAATTTCTGTTACTCAGCCCAGATGCACATGCGTTGAATACACAACTGCTACCCGGGCACATTGTGGAAATCAAGTCGAACATACTGGGGAAATTGCTCTATCTAGAGTATGAATTAGATGAGGAAAATATCTTGGTCGCTGGCCTGACCAACACCGGCTATGTGATTGCCACTAAAAAACTGTTGCTGGAAAGCCAACAGGTATTAAAATCTGCGGTGATTCGAGACACTTTATTTGGCGCGACGGACGACGCAGGTATTCCAGATCAGATTGCCATTCAAATTGCAGACATTCTTTCTTCCGAAATCGACTTTTATCAGGACCTGCGTCCGGGTGACCGCTTTCATGTGATTTACGAAGCGTTTTACAATGCCGGCGAAATGATGAAAACCGGCAACGTGTTGGCAGTGGAGTTTGTCAACAATGGCCAGACGTATCAAGCCATTCATTACGGCGACGCCTCCGGCAAATACGCTTATTACACACCGGAAGGCAAAAGTCTGCACAAAACATTTTTACGCTCCCCGTTAGAATATACGCGCATCAGCTCTTCGTTCAGCGCAGGGCGTTACCATCCAATATTACAACGCATCCGCGCGCACCAAGGCGTTGACATGGCCGCGCCAACCGGCACCCGCGTTAAAGCAGCAGGTGATGGCGTAGTGGCTTTTATGGGTAGAAAAGGCGGTTATGGCAATGTAGTGGTTCTGAGCCACCCCAATGGCGTGAGTACAGTATACGGCCATTTATCGCGCTTTTCAGATGCCATTCGCAAAGGGGACACTGTGAATCAAGGTGATATTATTGGCTACGTAGGCATGACAGGTATGGCGACTGGCCCACATTTGCATTATGAGTTTTTGGTGAATGGCAGCCATCGCGACCCAATGAAAATTACCTTGCCGACCAGCGCGCCGATGGATGGAAATTTTAAAACCGCATTTCACGCACAGAGCATACAATTAATGGCCAAACTGGCATTATTAAAACAGCGCGCGCAACTGGCAGCTTATCCGTCACCCCAGCTAACGCATTAATTGAGTCCTATGAACGCATCTAATCTATATATCGGCATTATGTCTGGCACTAGCCTAGATGGCATAGATGTCTGTCTAGTCGATACACGGCCACAGCAATTCAAGGTCTTAGCCACGCATTTTTTGGCTTATCCAGAACAGATCAAATCGGCATTACTAACATTACATACCCCAAGCCATAACGAGCTAGAGTACAGCCAAATGGTGGCCAATGACTTGGCTACTTTATACGCCCAAGCAGTGAATGCGTTGCTGACCGAGCAGCAACTTCAGCCGAATCATATTGCCGCCATTGGTTGTCATGGGCAAACTATCCGTCATCGCCCGGTGATAGATGGCAAGATGGGATTTACATTACAAATCGGCAATGCCGCATTGTTGGCGGAGCTCACCCATATTACGGTGGTTGCGGATTTTAGGAGCCGCGACATTGCGGCGGGCGGTCAAGGTGCGCCATTGGTGCCCGCGTTCCACCAAGCCATTTTTAGCCATGCTGATTACAATCGGGCACTGGTGAATATTGGGGGCATTGCCAATATTACGTATCTGCCCAAAGCAAATGCCAAAGACTCCCAAATATTGGGCTTTGATTCTGGCCCAGGCAATATGCTGATGGATGCTTGGATTAAACAGCACCTACAGAAAAATTATGATGCGGATGGTGCTTGGGCCGCAACTGGGACAGTACTTCCTGCCCTGCTGTCTGCCTTATTGAACGACCCTTACTTTGCAGCACCGCCACCAAAAAGCACCGGTCGCGATTTATTCAACGATGCGTGGCTAGCTACGCAATTGTGCAATGAGCAGTACGCACCTCAAGACGTTGCACGCACCCTGCTTGCGTTCACCGCACATACGATTTACCAAGCGATTCAAGACCACTGTAGTCAAACCGAGGAGATTTATCTGTGCGGTGGTGGTGCACGCAACACTTTGCTGGTCGACACATTACGTGGCTTGTTCAAACACACACCAGTGCATACAACAGATACACTCCATGTTGGCGTGGATTGGGTTGAAGCCGCCGCCTTTGCATGGTTAGCGCAACAAACCATGACTGGTCAAGCCGGTAATTTGCCTAGCGTGACCGGCGCCAAAGGCCCGAGAGTATTGGGTGCAATTTACCCAGCCTGAGCTTATGCACCAACAGTGCGCACTTTAATTGTGCAATAAATTTGCCAGTTTTTGCCATGCAATGGTATTTGTGCCCGGTTCTATCAACATTTCAGCTTTCGATTGCGTATAATTGATCATAAACGTTAATAAAGAGTCACTTATGGCAACAAAACCTACCAAAGCTACCATCACATTTGACAACCAAAGCAGCCCGATTGAATTGCCCGTGCTGTCTGGCACTTTGGGCAATGACGTCATTGATATTCGCTCGCTAGGCAAGCATGGCGTATTTACCTACGACCCTGGCTTTATGTCTACAGCAGCCTGCCAATCCAATATTACGTTTATTGATGGCGAGCAAGGCCTGCTCTACTACCGCGGTTACCCGATTGAGCAATTGGCTGAGCACTGTGATTTTCTAGAAGTCTCTTATCTGCTGATGCATGGTGAGTTACCCAATGCGGCACAAAGGGAAGAGTTCACCAAACTGATTGGCACGCACACCATGCTGCACGACCAGCTAAGCAATGTGTTCCGCGGGTTCAGACGCGACGCACACCCTATGGCAGTCATGATCGGCGTGGTTGGTTCGATGTCAGCGTTCTATTTTGATGCAATGGATGTATATAACCCGCAGCATCGCGAAATTTCAGCCTACCGTTTATTGGCCAAGGTACCGACCATTGCTGCTTGGAGTTATAAGTACAACTTGGGTCAACCGTTTATGTACCCAAAAAACAAACTCAATTATGCAGAAAACTTTATGCATATGATGTTTGCAACGCCGTGTGAAGAATACGAGCCCAACCCAGTATTGGCCAAAGCATTTGAGAAAATCCTGATCTTACATGCTGACCACGAGCAAAACGCTTCTACCAGCACAGTGCGCTTGGTAGGCTCTAGCGGTGCCAACCCGTTTGCCAGCATCTCCGCAGGCATTGCATCACTGTGGGGGCCAGCCCACGGCGGCGCTAACGAAGCCACGCTTAAAATGCTAGAGGAGATGGGTGATGTTAGCCGTATTGGTGAGTTTATCAAACGTGCAAAAGATAAAACCGACAGCTTCCGTCTCATGGGCTTTGGCCATCGCGTCTATCGCAATATGGATCCGCGCGCAGCCATCATGCGTAAAACCTGCCATGAGGTGCTAAACGAATTAGGTCTGCATGATGACCCAATGTTTAAACTGGCGATGGAGTTGGAGCGCATTGCGCTGGAGGATGATTACTTCGTTTCACGCAAACTGTATCCAAACGTAGATTTTTACAGCGGCATCGTCATGCGTGCAATGGGCATTCCCAATAGTATGTTCACTGCTATTTTTGCCTTAGCGCGTACCGCAGGCTGGATTGCGCAATGGAGCGAGATGAACGCAGACCCGGAACACAAAATCGGTCGGCCAAGACAGCTATATACCGGCGACCACAGACGTGAGTTTGTGCCCATTAACAAACGCTAGCCAATCAACTTCCTATTCACTTAATTAAGGCGCTCGGACAAACCCAAGCGCCTTTAATGTTTCTTGCATCGCCTTAGCCACCTCCACATAGCCTTGTGCATTCGGATGTATCTGATCTGCCTTGAGATCACGCTTGGACAGTACATCTGAAAAGATGTCCGTGATTAAAGGCACCTTGGTTTCTTCCGCCACACGCGCATAGAGCGGATGGTCTGACAAATTGCCCACCGCCGCCATCAACGGACTGATTTCGGGAATCGCCACCAACGCAATTTGCACACCCTGTGTTTTGGCCTGTGCGATGATAGATTTCAAGTTTTCCTCTACTTGCTTAGTCGGCACCTGACGCAATAAATCATTTCCCCCTAATTCAATCAAGAGCAGTTTAGGCTGATGCTCCTCCAGCAGGTTAGGCAAACGTTGTAAGCCGCCACTGGTGGTATCGCCAGGAATACCCGCATTCACAATATGCCAGCCAGTGGCTTTTTCCAATAGTTCAGGATAAGCCTCTTCTGGCTTTGCCCCTGTGCCATAGCTCAAGCTATCGCCCAGAATCAATACCGTTGCCCCCTGCGCTATTGCAGGTTGCGGCGGATGCTTTTCCGCACAGGCCAACAAGACCAAAAAAATCACCAACACTAGTTTTTTCATATGCTCTTTACCATCTACCACAGCCAATAAAAAAGCCAAGCAATATGCTTGGCTTTAGTTGTGTGCAACTGCATACCTTACACTGAAAATGAGGACCCACAGCCGCAGGTCGTTTGTGCATTCGGGTTACGAATCACAAACTGTGAACCTTGCAAACTATCTTGGTAATCAATTTCCGCACCCATGAGATACTGTAAGCTCATTGGGTCAATCAGTAAGGTGACCGCGTCTTTTTGTACTTGCGTATCATCTTCGTTCACTTCCTCTTCAAAAGTGAAACCGTACTGGAAGCCTGAGCAACCACCGCCACTGACAAATACGCGCAGCTTCAAATCTGGCGTACCTTCTTCTTCAATCAGTTCTTTTACTTTTTTTGCCGCATTGTCGGTAAACACCAATGGTGCTGGCATCTCAATGTTGGCCAAACTCTCTGTAGATAATTCTGCAACTGTATTCATGTGCGCTCCTTTTTCGTGCCTGAGTTGCTTACAATAATGTGTTCGACGACCGCCCCATGCAAACGTTCGACGATTTAATACTTAAATTTTATTTCTTGCGCCGCCAGCTACACCGCGGAGTCTACGGACTCTTCACCAATGTAAATCAAGCGACCTTCAATCACTGCGCCGGTATGCATTTCCAGTGATTTGTAATGCAAATCACCCGTAATACGTGCCTTCGACTGCAATTCTATAAATTGTCCAGCTTTGACCGGGCCGACCACCTTACCATTTAATACAATTTTTGCTGCAGCAACCGCGCCTTCTACACGCCCATGTTCACTTAAAATCAAGGTGCTGGGCGAATCCACTGGCTCTGCTACATTGCCGTACACTGCGCCATCAATACGCAGGCCACCGCTAAAATAAATATTGCCTTCTACACGCGTATCCGCGCCGATTAATGTATCGATTCTGCTATCAATCTTATTACTTTTTTTGAAAAACATTGCCAATCCTTACAAAACGCTTCGGTATTGAAACTGCATGACGTTGGTTATTTGCCAGTTCTTCTACTCAGCATGTTTTTATAAAACACCAACTCTTCTTTGACCTTCAAGTTCTCATCTTGAACGGTTGCTAGCTCTTTTGCAAGGTTATTATTTGTCGCAAGCTCCACCTGTAACTCACGCTGCGCCCCTATTAGTTTGGTCTGCAGGTCTTTATTTTCAAGTGTTGTTTGCTGTAAACGTACACGAATCGTTTCTCTTTCGCTATCGTGCAGCGCCCAAAATGCCAAACCGACCCCTAAACACATGAATATAAACGCAGACAGCCACTGAAAATACCAGGGACGACGTGAACGCACTGCTACTTGCTTAGCGGTTAAGCCAAAGTTACTGCGAAATTTACGTCGTATCGGTTTCATGCCAGTGTATTAGGGGAGTAAGGGCAATACCTGTAAGCCTGTTTTCTCATCCAACCCCATCATAATGTTCATATTTTGCACAGCTTGGCCGGCTGCGCCTTTCACCAAGTTATCTTGTACTACTACCAATGTGAGATAGTCTGCACTCTGACGCTGCAAGGCAATGCGCAAATGGTTTGCTCCTCTGACCGAACGTGTTTCCGGAAGTTTCCCAGCTGGCAACACATCCACAAAATACTCATCCGCATAACGTGTTTCATACAATTTTTGCAAATCCACGTCTTGCGCGGCAGCCGATAGCTTGACATACAGCGTCGACAACATGCCCCGTATCATTGGAATCAAATGTGGCACAAAAATAAATTGCAGTGACTGATGTGCCAACTGCGTTAATTGCGCCTCGATTTCCGGGTGATGGCGATGTCCAGCAACACCATACGCCTTCATATTGTCACTAGACTCAGAGAACAGCGTTGCAACTTCGGCCTTACGGCCTGCACCAGATACGCCCGATTTAGCATCTGCAATGATGGGGGCTGAGAAATCAATCAGTCCTTTTTCCAGCAAAGGCGCTAAGCCTAACAATACTGTGGTCGGATAGCAGCCTGGATTACCGATGACTTGCGCTTGCTTAATCTGTGTACGGAACAGCTCTGGTAAGCCATAGACGGCATTATGTAAAATCTCTGGGCAGCTATGCGGCATTTTGTACCACCGCTCAAACACGGCAGTGTCTTGCAATCTAAAGTCTGCCGCCAAATCAATCACTTTGACACCAGCAGCCACCAAGGCTTGCGCTTGGCTCATAGCAACACCATGTGGCGTTGCAAAAAACACCACATCACAGGCAGCCAGATTGGCAGTAGCCGGATCGCTAAACGCCAAATCTACATATCCCCGCAGATTTGGAAACATATCCGCTACCAATGTTCCTGCATCGCCACGTGAGGTAATCACCGTGAGCTCAACATGCGGATGCACTGCTAGCAAACGCAAAAGCTCCACACCGGTATATCCTGTGCCACCTACAATGCCGACTTTAACTTGTTGTGTCATGAATAAGTGCTTGCCCTAAAAATGAAACCTTAAATGAAAAAGGCCGCTAGCGCGACCTTTTTTTGTACTTAGACGCTCAATGAAGCGTAGTAAGCAATTAACGTTTAGAGAATTGTTTACGACGACGCGCTTTGCGTAAGCCCACTTTTTTACGTTCTACTTCACGTGCATCACGTGTTACGAAACCTGCGTGTGACAATGCGCTTTTCAATGCAGCATCGTAATCGATCAAAGCGCGAGTAATACCATGACGCACTGCACCGGCTTGACCAGACTCACCGCCGCCAACCACATTCACCATGATATCAAAGCTAGCTGTGTTGTTCGTCAACTCTAATGGTTGACGCAAAATCATACGAGAAGTCACGCGTGAGAAATATTCATCTACAGGCTTATCATTCACAATGATGTTGCCTTTGCCAGATTTTAAGAATACACGTGCCACTGAACTTTTGCGACGACCTGTACCGTAGTTATATTTACCAATCATTTTGCAATCCTTAGATAGTCAATGCTTGCGGTTGTTGCGCAGCATGTTCATGCTTGTCGCCAGCATAAACTTTCATTTTTTTGATCATGGCATAACCCAATGGGCCTTTTGGCAACATGCCTTTTACTGCTTTTTCTAATGCGCGGCCTGGGAAACGGTCTTGCATTTTAGAGAAAGTAGTGGTGCTGATACCACCTGGGTAACCAGAGTGACGATGATATTCTTTATCAGTCGCTTTTGCGCCTGTCACTTTGATTTTGTCCGCATTGATGACAACAATGTAGTCACCTGTATCTACGTGCGGCGTGTAAATTGTTTTATGTTTACCACGTAAACGGTGTGCAATAGCACTCGCCAAACGACCCAATACTAAATCGGTGCCGTCGATGACAAACCAATCACGTTGTACTTCATGTGTTTTTGCTGAAAATGTTTTCATTTTTTATAACTACCAAATCATAGCTTATAAATTCAAGAGGGCGGATTATATGCTTTTGCCTTAACGCTTGTCAACGCCGAGTTGCTTATTTTAAGAAAGTATTTTTTTGCCGTCTACCACACACATTACACATATTGGCATGCCGATTGCTTATATATAATCAAAAGCAGTTAACAACGACGCAGAGAAATACGTAAGTTATTGATTTTTAATATTTAATAAAATTATCAACTTAGTTGAGTACATTATACTACAGACAATGATGACGAAGTTTTCATCAATTGTGATGAAGAGGTGGATATGGATAACAATTTAAAACTTAGAAAAGCAATCATTATCGCCATTGCCTTGATGGGCACCGGTTACTCGTTGCATTCTAAAGCGATTGGCCTGAGCGATATTCAAGTGAAGTCTTATTTAGGCCAGCCCTTACTAGCTAATATTAAGGTGAGCGGGCTAGACAAAAAAATGGATGAGCGCTGCTTTTCAATTGCGAGCGACGACACCAATGCCATCAGCAACGTCAATTTCAAGCTCAATCGTACCTCCGATGAAACTGGCATTCTGTCTTTGACCTCTAACAAAGCGGTATTGGAACCGATTGCTTCATTGACTGTGGTAGGCCACTGCGATGCTATATTTACACGCCAATATCAATTATTGATTGATCCGGCCAGCACTATCTCTAATGTAGACACCGACACCAATGGCGAAATGACCACAAGCCACAACGCCGAACAAAGCAGCTTTAGTGAGGCCGAAACTGAAACGGCAAGTACATTGAGCACAAACGCAGCTACTGTCAAAACAGCACGCAAAAGCAAACGTCAAGCCTCAGCCACAAAACAAGTAAAAGCATCAAACCCAGACTCTGCTGCTGTAGTAAGCACTAGCAACAACGCAGCACACAATGCACAGGTTGTTTACAACACCCCTAAATCCAGCGTTGCTGCACCTGTGGAATCAAAACCAAGATTGTCTATTTCCAGTGGCGATGTCAACTTTAGGGAACTTGCCAATGTGCCTATGAAATTGGCATTTGATAAACGTATCAACACCAGCCGTGAAACCAACCCACAGGCATATTCTGAACAAGCAGAATTTGCCGATGAAGTCACCGTGATGAACAACCGCTTGGCGCATTTAGACAAGCAATTAAATAGCTTGTACGCACAAAACGCCAGCCTTAAACAAGCCAACACCAACACACAAGCTGAGCTCACTACACTTAAACAACAAAATGATGTATTGCGCATGCTTTCCTTTTGTTTAGGCGGCGGCTTATTGGCTACTGGCTACTTTTTTGTAGACTGGTTAAGAAGAAGAAATGCTGTTGCGCGCGCAGAAAATGAACAAGCCTTATGGGTAAGCTTGCAAGCCGAGCAGCATGCCGCCGAAAGTAATCTTACATTTGGCTTAGATGAATCATTTGAGCCACAAACTTCTGTCGCTTCTACTAAACCGCAAGAAGAACTATCTGACATGGGTAATGCACCGCTTTTTAATAGTACTTATCCAAGCCAAGCCATGCCTGAAATCATTCAGGAAGAAACGCACATTACCGAAGATGCCGAGTTATTGATTTCACACGGCCGCATCCATTTAGCCATTGAGTTGTTGCAAAACCATTTAATCGAAACACCGAAAGACTCAGCTTCCACCTGGTTATTCTTATTAGATTTACTGGCCAAAGAAGGCATGCAAAAAGAGTTTGAAGTAGCCGCTACCGAATGCAAAAAACACTTTAACGTGCAGCTTGAAGACTTTTCAAGACCGCTTGCTGACAGTAACAGCCTAGAGTCTTTTGAGCGCATTTCTAAAGAGTTGCAAAAACTCTGGGGCACAGAAAAAGCCTTGGTGTTCTTAGATGAACTGATTTACAACACACGCTTAGAGCCACGTGCTGGCTTTGATAAACCTGTATTTGAAGAGCTTGTGCTATTGCGCGAAATTGCAGAAGAAGAAGTCAAACTTGCAGAGGTTATTTCACTGCATGAAGAAAAAACATCACGTAGACAGAAAAAGGAAAAAACCATGACCATTAACTTACCTGAAATCGAAACCTCAGAAGCATTCAAACAACTTGCGCTAGAAACAAGCAAAGACAACGTGGAAATTGCAAACGAAGAGCACTTCGAATTTGAATTATTGGATCTTGCACGCAACTAAAATAGTAGGTGTGAGGCTTTGTAGAAGACCAAGTCTAACCACAAGCCCAACGTAATTGCCCCACCTATCCAGCTATTCCACAAAAACGCCTTAAAGCAATCTGCCTGAAGGCGTTTTTTAATGAGCCAGTATTGATGCATCATCAGTAATAACGCCAGCAGTAAACCTGCGTAGTAGAACAGCCCGAACCGCATAAACATGCCGACATAAGTCAATATGCCTAGCATGGCCGCAAAGCAAACCATGATCGCCAGCACATCGTAGCGCCCAAAAAATATCGCGGAAGAACGAATGCCAATCTTTAGATCATCTTCACGATCCACCATGGCATACGCTGTATCGTAGGCAATCGCCCAAAATACATTAGCAAGCAGCAGTTGCCAGGCCAGTGGTGGCACATAATCATTTATGGCTGCAAACGCCATGGGAATACCAAAGCCAAAAGCAACGCCAAGGTACGCTTGTGGAATCGCCAAAAAACGCTTGGTGAGTGGATAGGTAGCGGCTAAAAATAAAGCGGCGACAGAAAGCAACACGGTTTGCCGATTTAGAAAACACACGAGCATAAAGGCGATTAGACACAGCCCTAGTGCCAGCCAAGCCGCTTCTTTTACACTCACCTCTTGCGTGGCTAATGGACGCAATTTGGTACGCTCCACCAATCCATCGTAGCGGCGATCAGCCATGTCATTTAAAACACAGCCGGCACTGCGCATCAGCACAGTCCCTGTCACAAAAATAAGTACGATAGAAAGAGTTGGATAGCCACGCCCCGCTATGAGTAATGCCCATAGCGTGGGCCACAATAACAATAAAATACCAATTGGCTTATCTAAGCGCATCAAGCGCTCATAAGCATCCAACTTCAACATCAGCGTTTGTTTATTCATAAAGTTGCGGTAAAAAAACCTCTGTGACTAAGATACTAGCACGATGGATACTAGCGCAATTTAAGTAAAATACAGAGCGCCTTGCCCAAAGGTAAGTGGGCGCATGATTAAGGTGCGCCACCGCTTTTTGGTATAGCTGATGTTGCTGTGTCAGCTTTTTATAACGTAACGGCGTGCGTTTTACTTGCGGATTGGCAAACAATAGCGCGCCCAAAGGCTGATTACCTAGGCGAGCAAGTCGATGCCACTGCCCTCTCAGTGCGTTACGCGGAATCACGCTATGTGCAAACACCACTGCCTGCTGATTGCCGATTAATCTGACCTCACGCACAGTCGCCAATTGATGCGGCTTGAGCCCAAGCAACTGAATTTCATCTTGCATGGCGCGCGCCAAACGCATGGACTGCGTTTGTACGGAAAACTGCACATAGCGTTGTTGTAAGCGCGCAGTCAGCGAATCGTGATTGATCAGCCAGGCATGATCCCGACGGCAAGCAAACGGTTTATGTAACCAACGTTGCCTTTGATTCACGGTATGCGGGTATATTTTCAAGTTAAGATTATTTTCAAAGTGACTGCTTATTCATGCTGCAGATTATGGCATAGCCGTTTATCACATTGTATTGTGGTGATGGTTTAATACACAGCCCGTCATACTTTCACCAGCTCATCAACTTGGTACATCCACCGCGCCAAATGTGCGTCTACCGCCTGCGGCGCCTGTACTAATAATTGCTCTGCAGTTGCTTTAGCCGCCATCAATAAATCTTCATCACGGTTAATATCGGCGATTTTTAACATGGGCACACCGCTTTGGCGCGTACCCAAAAACTCACCTGGCCCACGCAATTGTAAATCAGCCTGCGCAATCAAAAAGCCATCCGTATGCTCATACATGACTTTTAAACGTTCACGCGCAGCCTCTGATAACTTAGCCTGATACAGCAAGATACAGGTACTTTTGGCAGCGCCGCGCCCTACCCGGCCGCGCAACTGATGCAATTGACTGAGCCCAAAACGCTCTGCATGCTCTATCACCATCAGACTTGCGTTGGGTACATCCACGCCCACCTCAATCACCGTCGTTGCAACCAATAGCTGGGTTTGGTGTTGGCTAAAGGCTTCCATGACCGCCTGTTTTTCTGCGGATTTCATGCGGCCATGCACCAAGCCTATGTTCAGTTCAGGAAATTGCGCCTGCATGTAAGCATAGGTATCGTTAGCGGTTTGCAATTGTAGCGCTTCTGATTCTTCAATCAGCGGGCATACCCAATACGCCTGATGTCCTGATTGGCAGGCATCACGCACGCGCTGTAAAATTTCGTCTCGCCGTTGATCAGAGACTAGCTTGGTGACAATGGGTGTACGGCCCGGTGGCAACTCATCAATCACCGATACATCTAAGTCTGCGTAGTAGCTCATCGATAGTGTGCGTGGAATAGGTGTGGCTGACATCATTAACTGGTGTGGCTCAGGCTGGCCTTTTTGGCGCAAAGCCAAGCGCTGCTGCACGCCAAAGCGGTGCTGCTCATCAATAATGGCCAGGCCCAGACGTTTAAATACGACGGCCTCTTGAAACAAGGCATGTGTGCCAATCACCAGCTGCGCTTGGCCACTGGCGATGCTATCCAGCGCTTGTGCGCGCTCTTTTTTGCTTTGGCTGCCGGTCAACCAAGCAATGTGTATATGCAGCGGCGCTAGCCATTGCATAAATTTTTTATAGTGCTGTTCCGCCAGAATTTCTGTCGGCGCCATCAAGGCCACTTGCCAATCATACTCAATGGCTTGTAGTGCCGCAATACATGCCACAATGGTTTTTCCGCTACCCACATCGCCTTGTAGCAATCGCTGCATAGGGTACGGTTGTGCTAAATCGTGCGCGATTTCCGCAGTGACTTTTTGTTGTGCTGCAGTAAGCTGAAACGCCAAATGCTTGAGCAGTGCT
>Ga0208264_1000355_pt1 | contig 15335 bp, 20 predicted proteins | sample LakWasMet31_HOW6_2_FD_183873 | JGI IMG/M metagenome (GOLD analysis project Ga0208264, IMG submission 183873) | Freshwater sediment methanotrophic microbial communities from Lake Washington under simulated oxygen tension - Sediment Metagenome... | ecosystem: Environmental > Aquatic > Freshwater >...
ATAACACCGGCGGCCCAGGAAAAATCATGGAAGTTTTTGACTGTTTCCCAAACCAGTTCAATAGGCGCAGCAATAACGATGGATTGATAACACTTTGGCATAACGTTCTCCGGATAATGTGAAGATAGAGGGTTGGCTTAGATGATTAGCGGCTGCTGTTGACGCTCCAGTCGTAATCTATATTGGTTTTAATCTTAAGATCCGGCAGATTAGCGTGGTAGTGCTTGATGAACGCTGCCACCCCACCGCCTGCTGCAAAATCTTTTTCGAACCAGTCGAAGATTTGCGATACCTGCAGTTTGTCTTTGCCGACGATCAGCCCCTTGCCGGGATTATCGAGAAAACGCCGGGCTTGGTCGTCCAATTGTGCTGACAATTGACTCGCAGTGTAAGGCTCGTCACGCAAGTCCGGGCAGCTTACCGAGGCGCAGACGATGACCAGATGTATTCTCGGCTCGCCCATCGGTCGCAGAATCTTGTGTTCCACTTCGCCCAGACTCACCGTCTTACCGCCCAGCTCACCCGCAGACTTGTCCCACACCGGGCTCAACAGACTGCCGACATCCTTAATGCTATCGAGAGGCCAGTGGTCGACCACGGTTTTCAACGCCAGAATATTGTAGGCGTTAATGTAAAACGCCAATTGCTCCTCACGTCCGGACAGACGCTTGAGGTCAAAGCTGGATAACGCTTGATAGGCCTTGTCCAGGCTGGCATTGACTTTGAGCGCCGGATAATCAACCAACATCAGTTTGATGCCGTTTTTAGTACCGGGTTTGACGTGGGCCAGCACGCTACGATAATCGCTCCAGTCCGGTTCTTCAGCGCTGACAGGGCCTGAAAACCACAGCAAAGCGGTAAAAAATGTCATCAATAGTGTGTTCAACATGTTTTTCTCCATAGTCAAAAAAATCCGCTGCAGTAGTCACGCTGTTTATACGTTAATACGCGTCAGTGCCGCCAACGGCTTCACTCATCAGTCGTCAGCGTGGACACTTCCTTACAAAGGGCGAGGAGTTTTTTAGATTAAGTATGTTTTGATTTCTGAGACTGTAATTTCCTGAATATTTTTGTAAGGAAAACCTCCTAGTCATGACTAATCGTCAACAAAGAAATAGTTCTTTTGTTAACTGACCTGGATGGACGCTAAAGTGGATGATTGGGTAGTCACGCCGCGGATTGGCAAATGTGTGGAAATCAACGCGCTGTGGTTCAACGCCCAGAGCATCATGACCGGGCTTGCCGGACAATTCGGCACTCGGCAACAAACCGAAGACTATCGGCACAGCGCGTTACAGGTCAGAAACAGCTTCAAACATTTTTGGAATGAGAGCAGGCAATGTCTCTACGATGTAATCGACGGCCCCGAAGGCGATTTACATGACGACGACCAAAGCTACGACAGCCGCTTGCGCCCCAATCAGCTATTGGCGGTATCATTGCCGCACAGCCCGCTGTGCGAACGGCAGTGCAAAGCCATTGTTGATCTTTGCGCACGCGAACTGCTGACGCCTTTTGGATTGCGCAGTCTGGCGGCCAGAGAGCCGAATTATGCCCCTCATTATCAAGGTAATGCTCAGCAACGCGACGCCGTCTATCATCAAGGTACAGTCTGGGCTTGGCTAATCGGACCCTTTATCGACGCCCATTACCGGGTGTATCGGGACACCAAACAAGCCCTGTCTTTTCTGGAACCTTTTCGCCTGCATCTCAACGAAGCCTGCCTGGGCCAGATCAGCGAAATTTTCGATGCACAACCCCCGTTTACTGCGCGTGGCTGTTTCGCCCAGGCCTGGAGTGTCGGTGAAATTCTGCGGGTCTGGTGTCGTCTTCAAACCAGCGGCGATAAGCCGACTATCCCATATCGGTAAACCAAGGCTCATCAGGAACCCGCATGAAAGCAAAACCCGACACCACCGAACAACAACGCATAGCCAACCAAAACAGTGTCACAGCCGTTTGGCGCTTATGGGGCCCGTATTTAAGCGAGCGCCAATGGGGCACGGTGCGCGAAGACTACAGCCCGCACGGCGAAGCCTGGGAGTATTTCAGTCACGATCAGGCTCGCAGCCGGGCTTACCGCTGGGGTGAAGATGGCATCGGCGGCATTAGCGACATCACCCAGCGCCTCTGTTTGAGTGTGGCGCTGTGGAATGAACAGGACCCGATCCTGAAAGAACGCTTGTTCGGTTTGACTAATGGCGAAGGCAACCACGGTGAAGACGTCAAAGAGCAGTATTACTACCTGGACGCCACCCCCAGCCATTCTTATTTGAAAATGCTCTACAAATACCCGCAGCAGGCGTTTCCCTACCATGCACTGGTTGAAGAGAATAAACAGCGCGGCAAGCAACAGCCGGAATTTGAATTGCTGGATACCGGTATCTTCGATGACGACCGTTATTTCGACGTGTTCATCGAATACGCCAAGGCCGATGTTGATGATATTTTGCTGCGCATCACTGCCCATAACCGGGGAGCCGAGCCCGCCCCGCTGCATATTCTGCCGCAACTGTGGTTTCGCAACACTTGGAGCTGGGGCCACGACCAGCGTCGGCCGAGCTTGTCGGCAAGCGAAACCGGGGCTATCGACATCAAACACCACACGCTGGGCGACTACCATTGCTATCTGGATGGCGCCCCCGCGCTGTTGTTTTGCGATAACGACACCAACACCCCTAAATTGTATGGCGCGGAAGCGAAAGGCCGCTTCAAGGATGCTTTCCACGACGCCATCATCCACGGCCAAAGCGAGGCGGTCAATCCAGCCAAAACCGGTACTAAAGCCTGCGGTCATTACCAGTTTGACATCCCCGCCCAGTCCAGCGTGGCAGTACGGCTCCGCTTGAGCCGTACTGCCAACCCGCAAGCCTTTAAAGATTTTGCGCAGATTTTCACGGCCCGCATCAATGAGGCCGACGCCTTTTACGCCAATCTGCAAGACGACATCCAAGATCCGGAAGCGCGGATGATTCAGCGTCAGGCTCTGGCCGGCATGATCTGGAGCAAGCAGTTTTATTATTACGATATTCCGCAATGGCTGCACGGCGACCCCGGCCAACCGACGCCAGACGCGGCACGCCAACACGGCCGCAACAAAAACTGGCAACATCTCAACAACGCCGACATCATCTCCATGCCGGACAAATGGGAATACCCCTGGTATGCCTCCTGGGATCTGGCCTTTCATTGCGTGACGCTAGCGATGATCGATCCGGCCTTCGCCAAACACCAGATTCTATTGATGACGCGAGTCTGGTACATGCACCCCAACGGCCAGATACCGGCTTACGAATGGTCGTTCGACGACGTCAATCCGCCGGTACATGCCTGGGCGGCCTGGGAAATTTACAAGGCCCAACGCGAAGCCAGCGGCGACGGCGACCTCGATTTTCTGGAGCGGGTCATGCACAAATTGATTGTCAACTTCACCTGGTGGGTCAACCGTAAGGATGCCGACGACAACAATGTATTTCAGGGCGGCTTTTTGGGGCTGGACAACATCGGCGTGTTCGACCGCAGCGCACCGCTACCGACCGGCGGCCATATCAATCAGTCCGACGCCACTAGCTGGATGGCCATGTACTGCCTGAATCTGATGCGCATAGCACTGGAATTGGCGTTGTACAACCGTGTTTACGAGGACATTGCCACCAAGTTTTTTGAGCATTTTTTGTACATCGCTAAAGCCATGACCCATATCGGCGACGACGGCGTGGGCTTGTGGAATGACGAAGACGGCTTTTTCTACGACGTGCTGCGGTTTCCCGATGGCGGTTTGCTGCCGATGAAAGTGCGCTCCATGGTCGGCCTGATTCCGCTGTATGCGGTGGAAATCATCGAGCCGGAAATACTGGAACGCTTGCCGGATTTCAAACGGCGCCTGGAATGGTTCCTCAATTACCGGCCCGATTTGTGTGGTTTAGTGTCGCGCTGGAACGAGCCGGGGCGCGGCAACCGACATTTGCTGTCGCTACTGCGTGGCCATCGCATGAAACTGCTGTTGAAGCGAATGCTGGATGAAAGCGAGTTTTTATCCGATTACGGCATCCGCTCCCTATCGCGCGCCCATCTCGATGCGCCGTATGTGTTCGACTGTTGCGGCCAGCCGATGACGGTGCAATATCAGCCAGGTGAGTCAAAAACCGGTGCATTCGGCGGCAACTCCAACTGGCGCGGGCCGGTCTGGTTTCCGGTCAATTATCTGCTGATCACCTCACTGAAACGCTTCGCCGCCTATTACGGTGAGGATTTTAAAATCGAATGCCCCACCGGCTCGGATCGTTTTCTGACTATCAATCAGGTTGCCGATGAACTGGCCGTGCGGCTCACCCGGCTGTTTCGCCGCAATGACCAAGGTTTTCGCCCGGTGTTTGGCGACAACGCAAAACTGCAAAACGATGCGCATTTTAAAGATTATCTATTGTTTCATGAATACTTTCACGGCGACAACGGCAGTGGTGTTGGCGCTGCGCACCAAACCGGCTGGACTGGGTTGGTGGCGAATTTGTTGGCGTCAACTGGCAATGAGACGTCTTGATTGTATTTTCCCCTAATTCGACTAATCATCTGGACCACATCGGCGCCTAACGTTACGGTAAGGGGCACGCCGCTCACAGAGCTTAAGCGAAGCTCGAACCAGGATAAAACCGCCAACGGGTGGTGCGGCCCTTTGACCGGCTTGTTAGGTTTGCTCATGATTTCTGCGAATTTCATAAGCCTGCAAATGGGAATACGTAATTTTCAACAATGGCGTGTCAATTCCCTGCACTTCTGCTCGGCGAATCATGTCGCCAAGAATATGGTCGGCCTCCGTTCTTCTCTTTTGTTCAATGTCTCTTAGCATAGACGCTGTACTCGTAGAGCCTGGCATAGTGAGTTGGTTTCGATAGGCAGTAAGACGTTCTGGACTTGATGTATGGCCGATTTTTTTTGCGATGGCGATGCACTCGTCAAGTAGGCCGAAAATGAATTCTTTACCCGAATGCGTTTGCAAAATATCGCCAACAGAGCAGCGCATTGTGCATGTGGCTCCGGCAAGAGCGGAAAGGAAAATAAATTTGTCCCACATTTCCCATTCAATGTTTTCGGATAAGGAAAAGTCGATTCCAGAACTTGTTAGTAACTCAGCTAGGGAGTGTATCAGGGGTGAAACCGATTTGGTTCGGCAGCCAATAACCAGGCGGTGAAGGTCATTAAGATGCCGAATTTCTCCTCCTGGAGCTAAAGTGACGCCAAGATGAGCGAAACCGCCGAGTACCCTTTCCCGCCCAAATTGCGTATCAAGTCGGGCCAGATGTGCAAAACCGTTTAGTAAGGGAATAACCACTCCCTGAGAATCTAGGGCAGGCGTAATGGAATCAATTGCCGTATCGAGGTCGTATGCCTTGCAAGTTAATACGATGGCATCGAATTTTCCTGTCGCGTCGTTTTGAGCCAACGTAACTATTTTTGGTGTGATGTGTATATTGCCCAGCGGACTAAATACTTGCAGACCATTGGCAGCCAGATAATTTGCCCGTGCCGACTTAACCAAGAAGGTGACATCGCCACCAGCTCGATGAATTCTTGCGCCGAAATACCCGCCTACCGCACCAGCACCTAGTATCAAAATTCGCATCTCGTATTCCTGGGTTGGTGAAATCTAGCGCTTGAATAATGCCATCCGCTTGATGGATAGGCCAACCTGAAGCTGAGAGATAACCATTTAGGTTATTACAAAATTAACTAATTGATCTATGCCTTTCCCCATTCCATCGAGCTTGAAGTCTAATTTCTCGATAGGCGTCCCTAGTCGGTTAACCCAAACTGTCGGGTAGCCAAACCATTTAGCCCCTGCCGCATCCCATCCCCCAAAAGCTGCAAAGGTTATGTTCTCTTTAGGAAGACTAAATGCCTCAATTCCCATCTGGTAGGCTAGAGGACTTGGCTTGTAAGCTTGAACTCTGTCTGTGCTCAGATAAAACTCAAACGCACTCTCAATACCTGAATTTCTTGCATTGGCTCGCAACATTTCTTCGGTTAAGTTGGAAACAAAACCAAGCCGTATATTATTGTTCTTAAATTGTTGCAAGGCTGGTTTAATGTCTGGCCAAATTTCTAAATTCAACCAGATGGATATCAATTGTTTTTGTTTTTCAAGTGGCAGGTCAAGCTTTAAACTTTCTGCTGAAAATATTAGTGCATCCTCTATCACAGCATCAAAACTCTTGTAATGCGCACCGACTGTGCGCAACCACGTATAGCCGAATATTTTCGTAAACCAGAGCTGGGCGAGCGCGTCGCCTTGTTCTGGGAATAATTTTTTTGTTAATCCAAAAATAGGTCTTGGGTCAAATATGACAAAACCATCAAAGGCAATAGCTTTGATTTCAGGTTTTGCCTGTACCAAGACAGACCTCGATAATAAACTTGCTGCAACACTCCCAGAGATAAGCTTGAGAAGTTGCCTACGGTTTAATGACATTATTATTTCTCCATAGCAAGAATGACAAACGTTTTAATTAAGGGGTAAGTTTATTTTTTAATTAGCTTTTTTGCGATTTTGAGAATACCAGCTTGCGCGCAAGCCTCGTCTTTGTCACCGCCTGGGGCGCCACTAACACCAATTGCCGCAATCATTTCTCCGTTTACCATAACGGCAACGGCACCTGGCAATGGGGTTATATTGGGAACAGTGAGCAAAGCTTCGTAGAAAACTGGATCCTTGCTCGCCCAAGCAGCAACTTGGGTGCTGGTTTCAAGTTTGTAGTTAGGCCCAAATGTGATAACGGTAAAAGCTTTTCGGTAAGCGAGATCCTTGGTATGTGGCGTGCTCTTATCGCCTTTAAGCTGGACTATTGCTTGGCCATACACATCAACAACTGCCACAGAAACATTATATCCAGAGGCTTCGCAAGACCGAATAGTTTCGTTTGCGGCTTCAACGGCTAAACTAAGCGGAAGCCCCGCTGCTTGTGCGTTGTTTTGTAACAAAAGCACAATTGATGAAGCAAGTAAAAGTGTTGTTGATTTTTTCATGTTATATCCATTATTTAATAAGTGGCTAGGGTTAGCTGTAGATTAAGGCTATTAGATTTCAAAAGCTAATAGCCTATAAAGCTAAGGGGGCGAGCTTTTGCCGCGTCTCGCCTGGAATGTCTTGTCAGGCGAATGTGAGCGCTGCCTTATCGAAGCGCCCATTGCCTTTTCAACCCAATCGCGCATGGAATTGGGTTTTTCAAAAACTTCTGCCGGAGCCTCGAAATACTGCATGATTACAGGCTTGCCCTGTACCTCATAGGTGAAGGGCTGCAAACATTTTTCCTCAAAGTCGCGCTGAACGGCAGCATCCGATTTGAGGTAAAGCGCATCATTAACGATGATTGCGAATATAAGGTCGTCTTGATAAACGCCATATCCACCGAACATTGCACGCACATGCAATCCTCGAACAGATGCCATTTGTTCTAAAACATAGTCCACAAATTCTGGGCGGCGCATCATAGTCATGATACTAGCGTTGGGAATTGATGGGTTGGTTACTCAGATCAGGCATTTCGTCGAGCAATTTGGTCAACCACGAGATAAATGTATCGGAAGGCTCCTGTTCTGGATGAGAGCGGTAAAGGGCGGCGGAACGGCGCATATCTTCGAGTTGTCGGATGGTTTGTAAGACTTCGGGAAAGCGTTTGGCCTGCGAGAGAGACTGTGCAAATAACAACTCATCAGGGCGTATACACCCATGCTTAACGGCTGCATTGACCCTGAGGCGACAGCGGCAAGTATTGGCGGGTTCGACCAAGCCGCAGTGGGATGTCAAAAATGACACGATACGTGCATTGGCGCGTGACAGCCGCTTGCGAAATGCTGCGGGCGTAATCGCCAAGATTTCCGCCCCCTCGCGGTGATCCAGATCGAGAATTTCGCCAAGGATATAAGTGAAACGATGGTCACGATCAAGGCACATCAACATGGCGTGAGTGCAACCAACCTTAACCTCTTCCAGTAACAGTTCCTCAGCAATATCTTGGCTGTCAGTGAGCGGGGCATCAGAAAGCCCCGCCGCCAAAGTCTCACCAAATTCCTCGAATGACAAGGCCGTTTGCTCCATACGTTTTTTACCCAGCGTAAGCAAGGTATTACTCGCGACTCGATAGACCCAAGTACGAAAATTACTATCACCTTTGAAGCCAGACAAGCCCGTTATGACGCGAATCAGAATTTCTTGGGTGGCATCCTCGGCATCCTGAGGATGCCAGAGAAAGCGCATGGCGAGGCTGTATATATCTCTTTGTACAGCACGCACCAAGGATTCCAAGGCAACCCGATTGCCCTCCTTAGCGCGCGCTACAAGGATGTCTAGTTCGTAAAAAGTTTTACTGTCCACGTTCGAGAATTTCTTTGAGTTTGGCAAGTTCATCAGTCAGCGTTTTGGATTGCATTTCCAAAGCGCCTTCTAGCTGTTCAAGAGGGACTGGCGGTGGCGTGAGGATGAAGCTGTATACGCAATGGTCTCGATTCAACTCAATCACGCGCGAATAGGCAACGGCAATGTTGCCATCCGGGAAAGTCATGTGCCAATCAACTGTTCCGGCCTCCACAGAGGATCGCACATCAAGGGCAATTTCAACCTCTCCGTTGGGCGTGCGCATCAGAGCCTGCTTGCTTGTCACAGAGGCGAACGCTTGCGCCCATTTGGGTAAATTCGTTGCTTCGGCGATGAACGCGAACGCTTGTTGCTTTGGCACATTGAGAGAAATTGCCTGAATATCGAAGTTTTTCATGATGGTTTTCCTATCGTTATTTATGAACCGAGGAAATCTCGACCCTTCGATGTAGTTAGACACTCATGACTTTCAATGTGTGACTGGACACCGCTCAGCTAGCTTGATAGGTTTAAGGCACCTAAATTGGTCAAACCGAAGATGCTATCACCAACGAAGTTATAGGTTCTCAATATCGGATGATTTGACGTATTTCCGGCAGGTCGGCAAATTTTAGTAAAAAGGCCTTGTGATGTTTGTGGGCGTTGCAGTAATTCACCGACATTTCGGTCAGCCCGTCTTCCAGTAGTTTTCGTGGGCTAGCCATGACTTGATAGTCTTCCAGAATCGAATCAATCTTAACGGCAGTTTTACCGCCCTGATCATCGAACAGCAACGTGACTTTGGTGTGAAAGCAAGGCCCGAGATAACGAGTTTCAATGCGGGTGATTATGTGCATCAACAAAGTTAGTACAGTGGTCAATACCACGGCGACGCCGCCATAACCCGTGCCGCATAACATGCCGATCGCCGCCATAAACCAAATCATCGCTGCGGTGGTCAGGCCGCGAATTCGCACGGTGTCATGCATAATCGCCCCGGCACCCAAAAAGCCGATTCCGGATACTATCTGCGCGGCGACTCGGCTTCTGTCCGGTTCGCCTTCGGCCATCAGATTGGAGAGGATGGTAAATAAGGCCGAACCGAGCGCAATCAAGATCATGGTTCGCAGACCGGCCGGTTTAATTTTCTTCTCTCGCTCGACGCCAATAATCGCTCCGCAGACCACGGCGGCCAAAACCAGTGCGGGGTAAGCCGCCAGCGAGGGCATCAGCTCATACCAGTTTTGCGTGATGGGGTTCATGATTAGCGCCTCAGGTAGAGAATGGGGTTAAGCAGTAACCAGCGCCCCGCCGCAACTGCTGCCTTGCCCGGCGGTGCAGCCGTAGCAATGGGCGGCAGTGGCAACCGAAGCATCCTTCAAGAGCTCCAGATGTAATTCACTGATATGCACCTTGGGCTTGGCAACTGCCCCCAGGGGTAGCTCAAGCATCTGGTTAAAGTCGCAGTCATAGACATAGCCTTGCCAGTCGATGCTGATCGTATCCAGACACATCAGATTATCGAGATTGTCGGCGCGAAAGTTGTCTTTCAGTAAAGTCAGATAGACATTGAAGCGCCCCTGACTGATCAACATGCTGCCGAAGCGCTTGATCGGCATGTTGGCGATGACATAGAGGCGGTTAAAGAAGATGCCGTAGTGTTGCTGTAAGTGCTGTTTGTAAGCCTGTTCCAGATTTTGCTGATCAGGGGGTAACACCGCATCTTGTGGGTTAAACACCAAATTCAGCTGCAATTCACTACTCGTCTGGCCATACCCCAGTTTATTGAGCCTTTGCAAAGCCGTCAGACTATCGCGGAACACACCTTTACCGCGTTGTTTATCGACATTTTCTTCCAGATAACAGGGCAAGGAAGCGGTAATTTGTACTTGTTGCGCGGCCATAAATTCGGCCAAATCCTCGTAACCCGACGCTTCCAAAATGGTCAGATTGCAACGATCGATGACTTCGATCCCCCGATCGCGTGCCGCCCGCACCAAATAGCGAAAATCAGGATGCATTTCCGGTGCGCCGCCGGTTAAGTCCAGGGTGTGGATATTAGCTGCTTCGGCTAGTGCCAATACTTGCTCGATAGTCTCCCGGCTCATCATTTCAGTACGTTTCGGCCCGGCGTTAACGTGGCAATGTACACAACTTAAATTGCACAGATAGCCGAGATTAACTTGCAAAACGGCCAGCGGCTTGCGGGAAATGCTTGGAAAATCGCTGCTGAGCAAATGGGGTTTGGTATCGTGCATGGTTAATCCTAAGAAAATTCAACGTCCGCAATCCAGCCTTCACTGAGCCATGTTTGTAAAAACCCGGCGGCATTCAACACCACTTGTTCTTCATCCAACCATTTAGTGAGTCCGGTGCAGACTTCCGCAAAACTTTGTCCTTGTAAGAACGCGTCAATAGCAAACGCCTCCTGAACTGATAAAGATCTAAATAACAGCTTGAGCTGTTGCCGCCAAATGAGCCAAGCTTGAGATTCCGAATTTGCGGCAAACACTGGCAACGATTCTTGCTGATTGGATGCCTGCCAGACTTGCGGTGCGTTGTAGTGCAAATTAATGCGCCGCAAGGAAGGATGCAACGTTAGCCTTAAAGAAGGCCAATGCGTCGGCACTATTGCAGCCAAACAGCTGTAATCAATCACCGTGCTATCAGGCGCATCAAATGCCTCGCTAAGTGCCCATTCAAAGTTCGCAAGCTCAGCTATTCCGGCTTGCTTGGCATAGGGCGATGATTCCGCTAGAAAATGCGGCAGATGACGGCCAAACCAGCGGATGGAAAATTGATCAGAAGGCGATGCATCGATATAGGCGCGGCCCATAGCATCGAAATCCTCGGCACCCAATAGGTTCTTCAAGCCTGGATAATCGGCGCTTAAGGCTTCGATCAGGCGCAGGCGATAGGCTTCGGTATAGACCGTAAAGCGTTCTGTGGATGAAGCCTGGTCGGTAGCAACGATAAAATCGGGTGCCGTGTCCTGCAAATGCAGCACGGCTGTTTGAAAAGCCTGTTGCAGATCCGCCAATGTAAAAATAGTGGTGGTCATGAGGCTAACTCCAAAGATCCGGCAATTTGCCGAGCCATCTCCAGCTCCGCCAGTAATTCTGCAAAAGGCGGAATATTGTCGTCACGCTCGATCATCGTAGAGACCGGCCCGAATCGACGCAGTGCCTCTTCATAAAGCAACCAAACTGGATCAATCACGGTATCGCCGTGGCTATCGATAATAATGTTGCCAAGATTTAGATGCCCAGCAAGATGAAACTGTTGCACGCGCTTTGCAGGCACATTGTTCAAGTAAACGAGCGGATCAAATTGATGGTTATGGGCGCTGACATAAATATTGTTGATGTCGAGCAAAATCAGGCAATCGGCACGCTCAGCAACGGCGCTTAAGAATTCCCACTCGGTCATTTCTGAATGCGCGTAAGTGATGTAGCTGGACACATTTTCCAGCAAAATTCTGCACCTAAGAAAATCTTGAACAGTCTTGACGCGATCAGCCACATGTTGCACCGCTTCTTGCGTGTACGGCAATGGCAACAGATCATGCAGATTAACGCCATTAACGCCGGTCCAGCACAAGTGATCAGAAATCCAGGCCGGTTCTATTCGCTCCGCCAATGTTTTAACTTGGCGTAAATAGTCCAAATTTAAAGGATCTGTGCCGCCGATAGAAAGGGAGACGCCATGCATAACCAGCGGATAATTCGCACGAATGCTGTCCAGATAATAAAGCGGCTTACCGCCGGGGACGAGATAATTTTCGGTAATGACTTCAAACCAATCGACGGACGGTTTTTCAGCCAGAATGGTTTCATAATGGTCAGTACGTAAGCCCAAACCAAAGCCGAGATTGGGTCTTCGTTCTAAAGTCGGCATAAGCGGGTCCTATCTGAAGTTGCTAAAAACAAAGGGGCGGTATATTACCGCCCCTTAACCCGTAAAAATAACGCGTATTACATGGCCGGTGCCGGTAGAACCTTACCGCCTTTTTCGTCACATTCTTTTTTAGTTGTGGTGTTAAAGCCTTGGCCTTTACAGGCATTGAGGCCTTTACATGCGCTAGCCGCCGTCTTGCACTCAGACTGACCTTTGCATGCATTAATGCCGCCGCAATGCACGGTTGCTTCTTGCGCAGCGCCTTGCTCGGCGGCCATAACGTTGCCTGACATAAATAATGCCGCCGCCGCTGTCGCCAATAATAAGCCTGATGTGTTTTTTGAAGTGCTCATAAGTTTTGCCTAAGTAGTTAATGAAATTACATAAATTCGCCGCATCTGCAACCTGCTTAACGGCATCAGCTCTCTAATACGAGCTTTTAAATTCGCACCTTTGTTTAAGTGATGCGTCCTCATCGCCTGCAATCCTGTAGTCGATATAGGTTGGTAGCAGCAGAATGAAACGTTACTCACCCTGCTAACAAATGGTTAGTCGCGATAACTGCGCATTCCTTACAATTTAGTTTTCGAATTTGCAAACATTGACGGGACTCTTCCTCTTTCTTTCAGATCGACGTGGTTAATTGAATCAACCATTCCGGCGCATGATTCAATACCCAAGCTTCAAAGATTTTATCCAGCCCGGTGACAATCGAAACACCTAACAGCGTAAGTAACGTTCCAAGTACCAGCTTGCCGGTTTTACCGGTCGCCGACAGTTTGCTCTTAAAACGAATCATGGCCTGATGGGACAAGGTGCCTAGAACGATAAGGGGGAATCCCGCACCGATGCCGAAAATCGCCATAACCACTCCGGCATGGACAAGATTGCTCCCTTGGCTGGCCAGCGTGATGGTGGCCCCCAAGGTCGGCCCGACACAGGGGCTCCATACCACGCCCAGCACCAAGCCAAGCAGCAGTTGTCCCTTTAAGGTGTCCCCGGAGATGCGTTCGAGTAATGGCTGCCCGGCCCCGCTCAACCCCGAGGTGGCGGCAGCAAATTGTTGTTGCAAGCGTCCCGACAATAACACCACGCCAAACACAATTAGTAACACCGCTGCGAAGTTACGGAATAACGCTTGATCCAAACCTATCGCGCTACCCACGGTAGCCAAAAACAACCCGACAATCGTAAAAGACAACGCCAGACCAAAGGCCAAAGCAACCGGCCCCCAACGGTGAGCAGATAAGGCCGTGCCGACGAGAATCGGAATCAGCGGTAACACGCAGGGCGACAAGGTCGAGAGTATCCCGGCGACAAAGCTAAGTCCGTATGTGCCTAAGTCAACCAACATCAGCTTACTTACCTAACAGAGCTTTTTTAAACAGTCCTTTGATGCCGTCTTCAGTGGTATCGCCGAGGCTACGGCCCACTTCCTGACCGCCGTTAAAAACAATCAATGTACTTTGTGCCGTGGCCTTAAAAGCCTTTACGATTTCTTTTTGTTGATCGAAATCAACCCGTAAGGCGTTAATTGCTTGAAATTCATCTTGCTTGAGTAATTTGGAAACAATGGGGGCCTGGGCGCGGCAGGTTGGGCACCAGTCGGCATGTATGGCAACAAGAATGGGTTTGCCGTCTTTTTTCAGTTGGTCGAAAGCAGCTTGGCTAAAAGCTTCTTCACCAGCAAAACTAAGGCCGGTCAGCATCAAGAACAAGAATAATGAACGGAATAAATTGAGCATTTTTTACCTCTTTAAAATAGTTGTTAGTGTTAGAAAAGGATGAGCATGTCATGATCCAAAATACCTAGAAGCCGGAAGATGGGGCTTCTAGGTAAAACGTTTAGAAACTGAAGGAGGTCGACAATTTCTTTTATTAGTCTCGATAAATTTCGATTCCTTACAGGTGTTTTAAAATTAAATTTATGTCTCATTCCTATCTTTCCCTAACCGATCTTCTAGGTACTCGGTATAACGATGAGCCACCTTGCTGATGAATTTGGATTGAGTCTGGAAATTTCGGCAGTGGCTACACAACAACACATGCAAGCCCACAGCGAAGCGTTCGGTTAAATTCGATTCTTTGTCTAATCCTTTAGAAATAAGGATGGTAATGTCTCGACAGTCACGCATGATGTTTTCCCTTTTTTGTCGTATTAAACCAGCGGATTTCCAGGCATTCGCGCAGCCGTAGTCGCGCTCGATGCATAGTCACCCAGAAATTGGCATCGCTCAGGCCGGTTTCCAGGCACACTTCGTCGGCTTCCAGACCGACCAGTTCGCGCAGCATAAATACCTTGGCCATTTTCGGCGGCAGATTGTTATGACAAGTTTCGTAGATGGCCCAGAACTCCTGTTGATTGAGTGCCGCCTCTGGATCGTTCCAGCTGGAGGGGCCGCTATTCCAGTGGCCATTGCTCATAAAAAAATCGTCTTCATCTCTCTCTACATCGTCGATGTCAATATAGTCAAAGTCTGAAGCAACAACCTCACGAGTGCTACGCCGCCAGTGGTCAGCGATTTTGTGTTTCAAAATACCGACTAACCAAGTGCGTAAACCGGCCTTCGCTGAGATTCATGGAATGCACCGAACCGGAGTCGGAAGGTGCGTGAATCTTAGTCGCCGGTAGCTATATCGTTCCGGCGTTTTATCGAGCGTGCTGTTTGCGATGGAAAAATGCAATCGGTCGATGCCGATAGCGTAACGTCATTGCTGCGATGTTTAGCCACCTTGTCGTGGATAAACGATATTGGAGCAGGACAGCCGGGGCTTGCGTAGCAATCTAACCGTCGCTAAGTTTTGATGATTTCACGCAGGAGCAAGGAAATTACCCTTCAAAACTTAGCGACTCGCTTGGCCTTCAAAGGTTGCAGACGATTGCCAGGCCGCCAGTAAAGTTTCCTGCACTGCGTCGTCGGCCAATTCGTTATCGCGTAATTGCAGCAGCGCGTAGCGGAATAGTACGGGACGGTGCTCAGCGAGTACTTGTTCGCTCAATCGCTCTTCAATCACTAGGGTTCCTGAATTCAGCAACATGCGCCGTCTGCCTTTGCGGCTTCGCTGCTTGATCCGGGGGCGCAGTCAAACA
>Ga0208264_1000356_pt1 | contig 15305 bp, 11 predicted proteins | sample LakWasMet31_HOW6_2_FD_183873 | JGI IMG/M metagenome (GOLD analysis project Ga0208264, IMG submission 183873) | Freshwater sediment methanotrophic microbial communities from Lake Washington under simulated oxygen tension - Sediment Metagenome... | ecosystem: Environmental > Aquatic > Freshwater >...
CAGTGTGCCATCAGCCATTGGTACAAGGCTGATGGCACACTGGGCGCTGGTTTGCCCAGTGCAAGCGCCGCTTTCTCTACAAAATGCGTAGTCAACTGTGGCAGGTCCTCCAGGCGTTCCCGTAATGGCGGCAGTTGGATATGATGGGTGCGTAGCCGATAATACAGATCTTTTCGAAATTTACCCAAATCCACATCGCGACGCACATCGCAGTGGGTAGCGACCACAATGCGAGCTTGACTTTGCCTGGATCGGTCTGAGCCTAACGGATAAAAAGTGCCATCCTGCAATAAGCGCAGTAATTTGACTTGAGAAGCCAAGGTTAAATCGCCAATCTCATCCAGAAACAAACTGCCTTCGCCAGTGCTAACCACCAAGCCATCTCGGGCACGCTCAGCGCCAGTGAATGCACCTTTAGCATGCCCGAATAAGGTATCTGAAAACATCATGTCATCCAGTCCGGCCACATTAACCGTGACGAAGTTATTTGGCCGACCTGACATTCGATGAATAGCCTGAGCAATCAGCTCTTTACCAGTTCCGGTTTCGCCGGTAATCAGTACGGGTTGGGGCGAAGCGGCGATGGCTTCTATGTACCTGAAAACCGCAAACATAGATGGACTTTGGGTCACGATTTCGGCAAAACCGCTGGGTTCATGCGGACTACCGGTGAGCAAGCGCTCTTTAAGCGATAAAAGCTCTGCTCGTAACACTCTGGCTTCAATCGCACGTCGCACCGACACAATCAGACTTTTTTGTTCCACTGGTTTAAGCAAATAATCACAAGCACCGCTCAGCATGCACTGGACGGCTACTTGCAAATCATTGGTGGCTGTCATGATGATGACTTGAATTTCCGGGTATTCTGCAGCCAGTTGTTCCAATAGCGCCGTACCGGACAAATAAGGCATGGTTAGATCAAGTATGATTAAACCAATCGATTGGCTGGCTAAAAACGCCAACACCGCACGACTGTCATCCAGCGTATAGACGTTATTAAAACCGGCACTGCGCAGAACCATACTGGCACTGTGCAGTATTTGCGGTTCATCATCCACTAGCAGGATAGAAATATTAGAGATGGCTTTATAAGGCATGGCGTCCTTTAATTATTGATATGGGCTGGCTGGAAAAATTGCTCGGACACTACAGCCCTGCCCCGGCATTGAGTTAAAACTTAACCGACCTCGATGGGCATGCGTTAGCGAGGCACTAATCGCTAAGCCTAATCCAGTGCCGCCGCTAGCCTGTTTAGTGGTAAAGAAAGGATCGCAAAGTTGCTCTAAATGCTCCCCGGCAATTCCGATGCCTTCATCACGTACTTCCAAACACACCAGACTACCGTTATCCATCATAAACGTTGAAACGGTGACGGCATTTTGCTGATCTGTTAGCGCATCCAAGGCATTAACCAATAGATTAACCACAATCTGGCCGAGTTGTTGTGGATCACCCTGAATTAAAGCCAATGACTCGGCCAGATGCAGGTTAAAATTATCGGTCTTGCTACTGATTAAATGCTTTAGCAAGCGCACAGCGCGCTCTGCAACATCATTGAGAGATACGCTTAGAAAGGTATGGCTATTTTGCGGACGTACATAATTTTTCAAATCAGCCACAATGCGCTCAATGCGTTTTGCGCCATCGTTAATATCATTAATTAATATGGGCAGCGCCGAACGCATTTCCGTGTAAGGCAAACCTGCCAAGGTAAACTCGCCAGTTAACTCATACTTTTCCTGTAAAATGTCCAACATATCCAGGTTAACATCGGCTAACAATCCAGAATTGAACAAAATCAATTGATTGGGATTGTTAATTTCATGCGCGACACCGGACACCAGCGTACCTAATGCGGTCATCTTATTCGCCTGTATCAATTGCAGCTCTTGCTGTCTACCGACCTCTTCCAGACGTTTACGCACACTAATATCACGGATAATTGCAGTAAAAAAACGTTCTCTGCCACGCACCCAACTGGAAATTGACAACTCCAGCGGTATTTCCGCACCATCCTGGCGTAAACCGGTGATGGCATGTACGGAACTATTGGAATTTAACTCCAAATGGGAATCCTGATTTGCCAAAGTCATTGCATAATTGAATTCAGAAATCTTAGCCAACAAATAGCTAAACGGTTTGCCTATCGCTTGATCAGCTGAATATCCAAACATCAAAGTGGCACCCTGATTCCAAGACACAATATTCCAGCGACTATCGGTGGACACGATCGCCTCATGCGCCGAATCCGTTATCGCCCTCAGCCGAGCCTCATTTTCCTTAAGAGCTGTTTCGGCTTGTAAGCGCTCAGCGGTTTCTTGTACTAAATAACTGTGTGATCTTTGTAAATCCAGGCTAAATGTTCTTAGCCGTAGGTATTGATACAATAAATAGGCAACGAGCAGCACGGCCACCAAATACAATAACAATCTATAGGTTTGTGCGCGCGCTTCCAGTCTGGCACTGTAATCATTAAAAGCCCGCTGTAGCGCATCCACTTGATTATTAAGCGGCTGATCGATCACCTCACGCAAAAGTGCATCCACTTTGGGCAATAACTCAATGATCAAACGGCCATGAGGAATCATGCCCTGGTAGTCTGTTGATTGAGCTGGTTTTTTAGTCAACTGATCCAGCGCTTGCTCAACGTCTTCGGCCAAGTCAGGCTCCGGCGCTTGCAGAAAACTAAACATAAGTTGCCATAAATTGCTGATGGCCTCATAGCTAACCCGTTTCGTGCCACTGGGCAGGGTTTTGCCGACATCATCAAAATACATGATTGAATTTCGCAGCAAGGCATTATCTGATTTAAGATATTCAATCAGCGATAACTTTTCTTGTACTGCTTTAGCCAAATTACCTGCTAAATTCGCCATTGTCTGTCCGGCTGGATCGATTGCGGGATTCAATTCGGCTTGCAAACTTTGCGATAATTGCACTAAATTTTGGCCTGACAAAGTTAACGCATCATAATTAACCAATAAACCAGCCCGAACCAGCAATACATCCCGCATCAGTTCAGCATCATGTAACTCAATCAGCCTTAACTTGGCTTGCCAATGCCTATTTTGTTCCAGTTCGGGTCGGGTGCTTTGCATCCACAAATACGTTAAAGTCAGCAATAAGCTAACAATGATCAAGGCCGGTTTCCATGCTAAGGTTTTCATGGTTTTGGTTGACGGGTTCCGGTCAGCAATTTGCCCTGATACTCGCCAGTTAAGGTGTTAAGAAACTTGACCAGACTGCCACGCTGTTTGGATTGAAGTACTTGACCTAACTGGTTTTCTGCCATTATATCCACCGCATCCTCCAAAGTTGCCGCACGTCCATCATGAAAATATGGCGCAGTGATGGCTACATTCCGCAAACTTGGCACCCGAAAAACTCCCGTATCCCGGTCATTCCCAGTAACTTGATACCGTCCGGCATCCAGCATCTTTGATCCTCCCTTGGGAGTACCAAAAACGCCAAACTTTTGGAATAAATTGCCGCCAATATTGCTGCCTTGATGGCAAGCCACACAGCCCAGGTCTTTAAATAACCGGTAACCTTCTTGTTCGTCATTCGATAAAACGTGTTGATCGCCTTTAAGAAATCGGTCAAAACGCGCATTCGGGGTAATCAAGCTATGTTCAAAACTGGTTAAGGCATTAATAACATTGACCTTGGTTAAGCCATCGGGATAAACCTGAGCAAATGCCTGAGCATAGTCTGCATCAGCTTGCAGCTTATCTAACAATTCCGGCCAAGTCGCTGCCATAACCTTAGGATTCAGCAGTACTTTTTCGGTATGGGCTTCCAAGGTAGTCACCAAGCCATCCCAATTATAAAAATAGTTAAAAGCGATATTGAACAAAGTGGGTGTGTTGCGCAAAGCGGAGATCCCATCTAATGCCTCGGCCCGCACTTTTCCATCCATACCGCCACTATCCAGTGGATGGCAACTTGCGCAAGAACGTTGATTATTAGCTGAAAGCTTAGGTTCATAAAACAGGCGCTTGCCTAGTTCTGCTGCGTTAGACAAGACTATTTCAGCATCAGGTAACGGCGCTAGTGGTGATAAAGCTTGTGCGTTTAGATCATCACAAAGCAGTATCACCAAAGCACTTAAAAAAATACGAAATATGCACATGTTCAGTTTGTTTAGATGACTCGGTTGGGGGGGCAAGAATGCTTAAATACGGTTAAGCGTAACTGAAGCACAGTAAGTTTCAGTGGATGATAAGTCGGTTTAAAAGCCGAATCAAATGCGATTTTTTTGCTAGCTGCGACAAAAGTTGCTATGGATCTAGCTGAGGTTTTTCTAGCAATAACAGGATAATGGCATCGACCAGAGCCTAAAACATTGACTGATTCAGTCGCAGACTAACCTGGAATTTGCCTGGCGATTCGGGGCGTGTGCAACTTTTGTCGCAGCCTCTGGTGGGAATGAACTGTTAAAAATAAAGCGTAACTTATTGTTTATATTTACAATAATTAAATAAGATGGATTTGTACATAAATAGCAAAATTTTACCTGATTACTTTCAAGTTTCAGCAGGCAATAAAATGATAGCGTTACATAAGAAGCTCTTCAGCCCTCGTCACCTCGTCAGGTATTCGCTACGCGCTTTGACGGGTGCCGAAACCCAGGTGCATGAAGGTTACGGGAATAGTTGAGTTACGCCCTGGCTTCCTGAATACTGGCAATCCCTGCCAGACTAAAGAATCGATAGCTAAGATACGGCTATTGATTCTTTAATTGCTGCGTTTCCTGTTATGTCTTTATACCAATGCCTTTATGCAAAAAAATTAAACTCAACGCGGTCAACAGTACGATAAACCCACCGGTAATTTCAAAAGCAATCAGAATATTGACATCGGAAACGCCTATAAAACCATAACGGAAGGCGTTAATCATGTACAAAATGGGATTGCCTAATGAGATTTTTTGCCAAATGTTAGGCAGCATTTCCACAGAATAAAATACGCCGCCCAAATAGCTTAACGGCGTTAACACAAAATTCGGGATGATGGAGATGTCGTCAAAACTTTCCGCCAGAATCGCATTAATAAAACCAGCTAACGAAAACAAGGTAGCCGTCAAAATTGCCACTGCAATGGCTAATAATGGATCGATGATATGAATGTCTGCAAAAATCAGCGAGATTAATGCGACCACTATGCCAACCAGCAGCCCTCTGACGATACCACCGCAGATGTAACCAGCCAAAATAACCGCATTCGGCACGGGAGCCACTAACAGCTCTTCAATGTTGTGTTGGAATTTGCTGGAATAAAAAGATGACACCACGTTGGCATAGGAATGGCTGATTACCGACATTAAAATAACCCCGGGCACAATGTAATCCATATACGTGGCACCGTGGATGACACCAATGCGGTCTCCGATTAATTTGCCAAAAATTAAAAAGTACAAAGCAGTGGTAATCGCAGGTGGCAATAAGGTTTGTGGCCAAATACGGATAAACCGGTAAATTTCTTTTACCACTATGGTTCTAAAAGCAATGCGATAGCTCATTAGCCTGCCCCAACGGTTTTTGAGTCAATTAAATCCATAAATAACTGTTCAAGCCGGTTGGATTTATTTTTTAAGCTCATCACTTGAATATTTTGCGCGGACAATTCACTAAACAATTTATTTAGCCCCTGTTCTTTTGGCACGGCCACATTTAACACTCGCTCCGATACCAACTCAATTTGATAGCCATTTAGCTCGGGTACTGCTGTCAACGGTTGCGCCAAATCCAAGACAAAATGATCAACAGTTAATCTGGCTAATAAACTCGCCATACCGGAATTTTCAACGATTTGACCTTGATCAATAATGGCAATATTGCGGCACAAGCTTTCGGCTTCTTCCAAGTAATGGGTGGTTAAAATAATGGTGGTGCCCTGCTCGTTGACTTGCTTCATCAACTGCCACATGGAACGGCGAATTTCTATATCCACGCCTGCCGTGGGTTCGTCTAAAATTAACAGCTTAGGCGCATGCACCATAGCACGGGCTATCATAACCCGTCGCTTCATGCCACCGGACAAACGTCTGGACACGGAATTGCGTTTTTCCCATAAATCCATTTGTTTAAGACAAAGTTCAGTGCGCTCCAACGCTAACTTATGCGGCGTGCCATAATAGCCCGCTTGATTAAGCACAATGTTTTGCACCGTTTCAAATTGATTAAAATTGACTTCTTGCGGCACCAAGCCGATACATTGCTTGGCTTTATTGCGTTCAGACATCAGATCATGCCCAAAAATACTTACGCTACCGCTGGTGGCGGTAACCAATGAGCTGATAATACCGATTGCTGTTGATTTTCCGGCACCATTAGGGCCAAGCAGAGCAAAAAAGTCGCCCTCTTGAACATCTAAGTCGATACCTTTTAAGGCTTCAAAGCCATTTTTATAAACTTTACGGAGATTACGCAGGGATAATGCATTCATACATAAACAAACACTTAACGGAAACCTTTAAATAAGTTAAATTACACCTTGCTACTATTAAAAAACATTCTTAAGCTGCTAAGCTAATATTTAACAGTATAACTGTGCAATATTATCAGAATTCCCCCAAGACTCGTAGACAAAACTGGATAATCCGTGCTGAAAACAACACCTGAATTTGTTGCTGCTGTTGACCTAGGGTCCAACAGTTTCCATATGATTGTATGCAGTCTTAAAGACGGTAAACTTCAAACCGTAGACCGATTAAAAGAAATGGTCAGATTGGCATCTGGGTTAGATAAAAGAAATCATCTAGACGCCAGTACCCAAAAAAGAGCGCTGGATTGTCTGGAACGATTTGGCCAACGCATAAAGCATCTGCCGCCTGAATGCGTAAGAATTGTGGGTACAAATACTCTGCGCACTGCCAAAAATTCCGCCCAATTTTTAGTTAAAGCAGAAAAAGCCCTAAACCATCCCATTCATATTATTGCGGGCGTTGAAGAAGCGCGCTTAATCTATATAGGCGTTGCTCATAGCCTGGGCAGTAATGCCAATTTGCGCTTTGTGATGGATATTGGCGGTGGCAGTACCGAGTACATTATCGGCAAAAACGATACCCCCAAGAAAAAAGAAAGCCTGAACATGGGCTGTGTTTCTGTGAGCAACCTGTTCTTTAAGGATGGCATTATTTCCAGAACGGCATTCAATCAAGCCGTCTTGTTTGCTGAACAGGAACTGGAGCCGTTTCAAAAGAAGTTTCTTCATACCAATTGGAATGAAGCCATTGGCTCATCCGGTAGCTTGCGCTCAATTGACAAAGTTCTGCAAGCCAAAAACTGGAGCAACAACGGCATCACCCGCCAAGGTTTAGATCAACTGGTTGAGCATATTCGCAATTGCCGACATATAGATGAACTCAACTTGCCAGATTTAGATCCCGAACGTTTGCCCGTCTTTGTCGGCGGTGTGGCTATCATTTATGCCAGCTTCAAGAGCCTGGGCATTGAGCAAATGACCGTTTCGGACGGCGCTTTGCGGGAAGGTTTAATCCAGGATTTGTTAGGGCGCATCTATGATCATGATGTGCGCTCTGCAACTGTGGAAGCCCTTGCCAAACGTTATCACACTGACAAAGAGCATTCAGATAGAGTCAAAAAAACTGCCCGCGACATGCTGGTCCAGTTAAACCAAAGTTATTTATTGCTTGATAATGACAGCATCAGCCAATTTTTAGACTGGGCCGCTGATTTGCATGAAATTGGTCATGACATCGCCCACAGTCAGCATCAAAAACACGGTGCTTACATTATTGAAAACGCCGATTTGGCCGGTTTTTCCAAGCAAGATCAACTGGTGTTATCCATTATTATTCGCTACCATCGCAGAAAGTTTTCCGCACAGCGCTTTGCCGAGCTCCATGCACCGTGGGATGAACTGGCACCTTATCTAACCATCATTTTGCGCTTATCTGTGTTGCTGCACCGCAATCGTGATGACCAGGCGCTACCCGACTACAAACTAGCCATCAATAAAAATAAAATTTTTCTGCATTTTCCGGTACTTTGGCTAAACCAAGCTCCGCTAACCCAAGCAGATCTATGCCAGGAAGCTGAATTTTTAAAATCGGCTGGTTTTAAACTGGAGTTTCTGTAAGCTGTCGTTATGAAAATATTGTTTCGGTTAGGGATTACATTATTCGGCGCAATTTTAATTGCTGCCGTTTCGTTGGCATTTTTTGGGATAAGTGACGCGCCAGATCTGCCGGTCGGATTTACACTAACCCATGAAGATATGAGCAGGGCTAAAAAAATCCTGCATGAAGGCTCCAAAACCCGACCGGATGAAATCGGCACTATCGAGTTAACCGAAAGTGATCTTAATTTAGCTGGCAATTACCTGCTTAACCGCTACAGCAAAAGCGCGGTGCAAATTGAAATAAAAAACAACAAAGTGCGCTTTACCGTCACCATGACCTTACCTAAAAATCAGCTGGGTGATTATTTGAATGTGAGTTTTCGGTTGGGTAACGAAAACAGTAACGAGCTACCCAGCATAACTAAATTTAAAGTCGGCAAACTATTGTTGCCGGCCAGACTGGCTGCTTTTGTTATTGATATAATCATTCGACATTCGTCATTAAATCAATACTTTATCCTGGCCACACATCCGATCAAAGCGGTTAATATCGGTGAGAAATCCATCACCATTACTTATCATTCCAGTTTACAAACCCTGATTAAAGCCAAAGACCTGCTGACTAACAAAAACCCAAATTCCAGCCAGGCTATCTACCAACAAAAGCTGGTTGAGATTATTAATAGTCATGATCCTAATTGGCGGCTTTCACTGGCTGAATTATTGCAACCATTGTTTGCTATCGCCTACGAACGCTCAACTGAAGCCAATGCGATTGATGAAAACAAATCCGTTATCATCACGGTCAATGAATACGTCAATAAAGCCGAAACAGACCGGTTTATTGCGCCGTCCACGATTACCGCCAACAAGCAATATCCAACTTTTCTGTACAAACGCATTGATTTGGCCCAGCACTTTATTGGCTCAGCGGCTATTGTACTTTCCGCCAACGAACAAGTAGCCAAAGTAATTGGCGAAGAAAAAGAACTTAGCGATGCAAAAATTGGCAGCGGCTTTAGCTTTATAGACTTGGCAGCCGACCGTGCCGGTACGTTGTTTGGCAAAATAGCCACCGCCTCGCCAGAGAAAGCCAGAAAGCTACAAAAAACCATGTCCACCGTCAGCGACTACTCAGCTTTTATGCCAAACGTGCTGGATCTGCCTGAGCATATGAATGACGCCGAGTTTAAAGCCCGTTTTCAAGCCATCAATAGCCCAGCCTATCTGGAAGTTTCCAAAACGATTGATAGCCGCATTGCTGAAATACCGCTTTATAAAAACTAGCTTGATTTTGCAGCGTGCCCACCCAAATCAATTGGTGTTACAAAATGGTGGACAGAAAAGCGTTGCCTACCGTGACTACGGGCGAAGCCTCTGTGAAATTAAATACTGCGCAATGCCCGATGGTTATTGCGCCTTACGGCCTTAGTTACCATCGGATAGAACCAGCTGGATTTAATGAGTTGGACTTTTTGATCATCGGTTACCGTTGTCATAGTTTTTCCCTGTTTGCATGTAAGTTAAAATTTAAATTAAACTTCATGGTTCCATGTATTTTTTAAGGCCTTGCAAGTCATCAGGTATGTTAAATACATTGGTACCACAATCATCTTGATCATCTTCATCACAAAGTAATTGTTTTAGATTGATATATTTTCTCATCCTGTTTTCCAAAAACTCAAAAAAAATAGAGTCTTGAATAGTAATATTAATGAATTTATCTCTATATGCGATAAAGGCATGCCAAATTTGATAACCATCTTTTACCCGCTCAAGCTTCTTTGAGGCATCAAATGGAAGCGATAAAAATACATCCACTAGTTCATTCAACTGCTCGGTTGTCATCTGTGCATAACGGTCTTCGGCTTTCGTGGCTGGACGATTGTGAACTGCATCAGTTTCGTTGCGGTGAAAATGAACTTTGCCATCGGGAGATATTTTGATGATGGAAGTAGGAACACCGCCCCATGTATGGGTTAACTCAAAAACAGGCGTGTAATTAGTTTCCGCCAAGCTGTTTTGGCATGACAACAAGGTGAAACTAAAAAAAATTGAGGTTATAAAGTTGTTGATGAATCGGGTAGGGTGGGCAGCCCGCGTAGCCTGGTAGGGTGGGCAACGCTTTTCTGCCCACCAAATAAATGCTAAACGGTGGGCAAAACCGCCTGCCCACCCTACTGGGCTGTATTTAATGAGTTGGCCATTTTGGTCATCGGTTACCGTTGTCATAGTTTTCCCCTGTTTGCATGTAAGTTAAAATTTAAAGTAAGCTTCATGGTTCCATGTATTTTTTAAGGCCTTGCAAGTCATCAGGTATGTTAAATACATTGGTACCACAATCATCTTGATCATCTTCATCACAAAGTAATTGCTTTAGATTGCTATATTTACTCATCCGGTTTTCCAAAAACTCAAAAAAAATAGAGTCTTGAATAGTAATATTAATGAATTTATCTTTATAAGCGATAAAAACGCGCCAAGGTACATTTGCACTTCCCTTTACCCGCTCAAGCTTTTTTGAGGCATCAAATGGAAGCGATAAAAATACATCCACTAGTTCATTCAACTGCTCGGTTGTCATCTGCGCATAGCGGTCTTCGGCTTTCGTGGCGGGATGGTTGTGAACAGCATCAGTTTCGTTGCGGTGAAAATGAACTTTGCCATCGGGATATATTTTGATGATGGAAGTAGGAACACCGCCCCATGTATGGGTTAACTCAAAAACAGGCACGAGATTCGTTCCCGCCAAGCTGTTTTGGCATGACAGTGGCTTAGGTCGTGGGGCGACAGCCTGGGCTTTTATCTCGCCGCTATAAAGCGTAATGGCGATTATTAAGGCCGTAAGGCGCAATAACCATCGGGCATTGCGCCGTTTTTTTGCTCGTACTGCGTTATTCAAATTCATCTAAATCTCCAGCAAATCCAGCCCAATCCAGAGGATAAACACCTTGCTCGACCCAACGATGGAAAGTCGAGTAAGGCCAATCTTTTACCTGTTTAACCCATCCATGCTTGACGGGGTTATAGTGTATATAATCAAGGTGTGCTCGATAATCGGCTTCATCACGAATGACATGCTCCCAGTACCTGCGCTGCCAGATACCTCGCTCGCCTCGTCTTACCCTAGCCGCAGACCTGCGCTCGATTTTCGGCAACGATTTTGAAAATCCAACTTTAATCAATCTTAACCGAGTAGCGTAATCGGCATCGTCCGGCGGCAGTTGTATAAGGCAATGGAAATGTTCTGGCAAAACCACCCAGCCATGTATAACAAAAGGATGCCGAGCCTTGACCTCCTTAACCACCAGCCGCAAGGATTGAATGTGTCGCACCAATAAGTCATTACCTTTTCTTTGCGAAAGATTAACGGTAAAAAAATAGGTGCCGCCTTTATGCCATACGCGCCGGTAATCCATATCTCTATTATTAAGCCTCTGTGAAATTAAATACGGCGTAATGCCCGATGGTTATTACGCCTTACGGCCGTCATATTTCCTCTTAACCACTTATCTGATATGTCCCATTATATAATTCTTATTTAAGGCCACAAGATGGTTTTAGTACCTTACACCACCCTGTTACACTATCCTTAATACCTAACCGCTACATTAACAATCCACAGCAAAACTAAATGCTCGCCACCTTAGTCCGATTCTCTATCCGTTACGCTGGCATTGTTGTCTGCTTAGCTTTGCTTATTTTACTGTACGGATCGTACCGTTTTAGCACGGCAGGTTTGGATATTTTTCCTGAGTTTTCTCCCAAACGGGTCATTATCCAAACTGAAGCCCCTGGGTTAGCGGCTGAGCAAGTTGAAATCCTGGTTTCTCAACAAATTGAAATGGGCATTAGTGGTTTGGTCGGCATGGAATCGGTGCGTTCTGAATCCATTCAGGGCTTGTCCGTGGTCACGGCCACGTTTATTGAAAACAGTGAAGTTTATCGTAATCGGCAATTAATCAACGAACGCCTAACCAACCTGTCATTACCATTTGGTATTAAACCCATTGCTATTCCGTTATCCTCAGCATCTGCCACCATTTTAACGGTGGGGATGACTTCAGACAGTCAGGATTTAATGAACTTGCGCAGTCTGGTCGACTGGACAGTCGTGCCGCGTTTAATGTCGGTTGCTGGCGTGGCCGATGTTAACGTGTTTGGTGGTGAGATAACGCAATTACAAATCCAGATTGATCCTGACCAGTTACAACGCTTTAATTTATCTTTGGACGACATTATTATCGCCGCCCAACAAGCAGGCCAAATACAGGGCGCTGGCTTTATTGAAAACGCCAACCAGCGCTTTACTTTACAAATCACAGGACAACCAGCCACGCCCGCTAAACTGGCAAAACTTATTGTTAAACGCGATCAAGGCCGCAACATTTCTCTGGGCGAAGTCTGCAAGATTGTTTACGCGCCCGAGCCGCCTATTGGCGCTGCTCAAATCATGGGTAAAACCGGCATCGTGATGATGGTGATTGGCCAATATGGTGCGAATACCTTGTCGGTTTCAAGACAGGTTGAGCAAACCCTGCAAGAGTTTGAGCCGGTCTTTAAAAAACAGCACATTGACTTTCATGCGCATTTATTTCGTCCGGCTGATTATATCGAACGTTCCATAGGCAATTTATCAGGGCATTTACTTGTCGGCGGCCTGTTTGTGTTGCTGATTTTGTGTGTATTTTTATTTAATCTTCGCACGGCATTAATTTCCGCATTAGCGATTCCAGCCTCGTTACTGGCAGCTGTGATTGTGTTACTGGAACTGGGCATTAACCTTAACATCATGGTCTTGGGTGGCTTGGCGATTGCACTGGGTGAAGTGGTGGACGATGCCATTATTGATACCGAGAATATTTTTAGAAGGCTACGCGAAAACCGGTTACTTGCTAATCCAAAGCCAAGCGCAGAAGTAGTCTATCAAGCTTCACTGGAAGTGCGCAGCTCCGTAGTTTATGCCAGTTTTATTGTCGCATTGGTGTTTGTACCCTTGTTAACACTTAATGGCGTGGCTGGTCGCTTGTTTGCGCCCTTGGGCGGGGCTTATATTCTGGCGATTTTAATGTCATTGCTAGTGGCGCTGACCTTAACCCCTGCCCTTTGCTATCTGTTCTTGGGTAAAGATGTAAAAACCACTACCGAACCACCACTAATCAGATGGTTAACACCGCTTTATGCCAAATTGCTGGCGTTAATAAATCGGCATTTAACCTGGTTTTTATTGTTGAGTGTTATTGCCTGCTTGGCTGGTGCCGTTACGTTAGTTAAGCTTGATACTGAGTTTTTACCGGAGCTACGCGAAGGCCATTATATAGTGCATACATCCAGTATTCCTGGCACCTCGCTGCAAGAGTCTTTGCGCATAGGCAAGCAATTAAGTCAGCAGTTTATGACCATTCCAGGCGTGCAATCGGTATCGCAATGGGCGGGGCGAGCTGAGCGCGGTGCAGATACTTACGGCAGTCATTACAGTGAATATGAAATCCGTTTAAATCCGTCAACTGGCAGCCAACAACAGCAGATTAAAGAACAGCTACGCGCTATTTTAACCAGCTTTCCTGGGATTCTATTTGAAGCCAATACCTTTTTAACTGAGCGGGTAGATGAAACCATCTCCGGCTACACATCGCCAGTGGTCGTTAATATTTACGGTCATGACTTAAGTGCACTGGATAACAAAGCTCAACAAATCGCCCAGCTGATAAAAACCATCCCTGGTGCGGCTGACGTGCAATTGCGTTCGCCACCTGGAACACCCTTGTTACAAATTGAACTCAACATGGAGCAATTAAACCTGCATGGCATCATGCCTGGACAAGTTGTTGACGCGTTACAAACCGCTTATGAAACCCGCATTGTTGGCAAAACTTTTCAGGGAAACAAAATATTCAATATTGCGGTCAGTTTGGCTTCAGACTTAAAACAGCAGCCCGAATCATTAGCCAAATTGCCAATCCGAACGCTGGATGGCGCATTGGTGCCTTTAGATCAAGTGGCTGAAATCCGCCATTCCAACAATCGCTATAATATCCTGCATCAAAACTCGCAGCGCAGACAAAGTATTACTGCCAATGTCATCGATCGTGATTACACGGGGTTTATAGACGAGTTAAAGGCGCGCATAGCAAAAGAAATTGATCTGGGCAGCGACATGTACCCCGAATATACTGGTGCCGCCATCGAACAAAGCCAAGCCAGACAAGAATTGATTTTACACGCCTGTTTGGCGGGTGCTGGCGTATTAATGCTGATTTACATCGCTATTGGCAGTTTACGGAATATGCTGTTAACGCTAGTCAACTTGCCTTTTGCCATTATCGGCGGCGTTGCTGCTGTGGTAATTACCGATGCCACTTTATCCATCGGCTCAGTCGTGGGTTTTATTACTTTATTCGGCATTACCGTGCGCAACAGCATCATGCTGCTTTCGCATTATCAACATTTAGTCATCCAAGAATTAAAGCCCTGGAACCAGGCCACCGTGTTATTAGGCGCACAACAACGCTTACCCTCTATCTTAATGACTGCTCTGGTTACTGCCTTTGCCATGTTACCCATAGCCATCAACAGCGACAATCCCGGGCGAGAAATCATGGGCCCGATGGCGGCTATCATCGTCGGCGGTTTGGTGTCTTCCACTGCTCTTAATTTATTGTTGTTGCCTGGAATATTGTTGCGATATGGTCGGTTTACTGTGTCTGGTGCCAGTAAGCCAACTCAACCTTAATTAACATCCGGCTTTTTTAATAACCAGCGTTAGCAAGCATCCATTCATAAGGTATAATCAATACTATCTAATCCTTGATTTTATACAGAGAAATATGAGCATAAAACTTTCCAATAGAGTCCAAGCAGTTAAACCATCTCCAACCTTGGCGATTACAGCCAGAGCAGCACAAATGCGCGCTGCGGGTAAAGATATTATTGGCTTAGGCGCGGGTGAACCAGACTTTGATACGCCGGATCACATCAAAGCCGCCGCTATTAAAGCCATCAACAGTGGATTTACCAAATATACGGCGGTTGATGGCACGGCTGGCTTAAAAAAAGCCATTATCGCCAAATACAAACGCGATAACGGTTTAGATTATGTTCCCAAGCAGATTTTGGTCTCCTGTGGCGGCAAACAAAGCTCATATAACCTGACACAAGCCTTGCTTAATCCAGGTGATGAAGTGATTATTCCGGCACCTTTTTGGGTTTCTTATCCGGAT
>Ga0208264_1000357_pt1 | contig 15303 bp, 9 predicted proteins | sample LakWasMet31_HOW6_2_FD_183873 | JGI IMG/M metagenome (GOLD analysis project Ga0208264, IMG submission 183873) | Freshwater sediment methanotrophic microbial communities from Lake Washington under simulated oxygen tension - Sediment Metagenome... | ecosystem: Environmental > Aquatic > Freshwater >...
TTCTGTTTGCTGGATCGCTCTCTACACAGTATTGAACAAAATTTCTGAATGAAGGATCATTTGCCAATATTTGGTATCAACAGTGCTTTTATTACGACTTCGCTGCTAAGGATGGGTCGCTGTGAATGATGTTTCTCTGAAACCAGAAAAACCATTAAATCCACTTCTAAAAATGGCAGCGCTCTCTGGGATTCAAGCTGCTGTTCGCTTGCATATACTCCGCGGTATCGAAGTCAATGCAATTGACGAAAAGGGTCGCACACCTCTAATTCTTGCTGCATCTAAAGGACATACAGAAACTTGCAAGATTCTTCTCGAGGCCGGCGCCGATCCTCGAATGCAGGACAACGAGGGAATTGATGCGCTCACTATTGCATTGGGCAAGAATATGGACTGTCTTGTTGAACTGTTAAAAAAGAGCCTGTCCGAGCTGGATAACAATGTAGATACCGGCACAATACAATTACATCAAGAATCAATTGAAAACCAAAAAATCGACCAATTGAACTCTCCTGATGAAGCATTTGATCTTTCAGGCTGGGAATCCGAAGAAGATTCACCTACTCCGCCTCAGGATGATGAATGTTTGGCCATGGTATCAGCAATTCATCGTGTTATCTCAGCTCACACCCCAATCGACAATGATGAAGACTGGTCTGATGTAGACATTGACCTGCCTAGCAGCCAACGAAATCACATACGAAATTGGAATGATGAAATTCGTAACGAAGTGCTACGTTTGTTCCTTGTTGCTCTACAAGAAAGCAACGCATCACATCGTTGGATTGAGGATGTTGCCCTTGATAATAAAGGCGCTCCTGATCTGGAGTTCGAGCGGCGCCTTGTCTTTATTCTGGAGGAGCTTGGAGTAATTGTAGACGATGTCGAATGGCTTCAACCTGGTATCCCCATACCCCTTAATGAGGATATGGAAGACATTGCAAACGAGGCTCTTTCTTTTCTGGGCGAACTGACTACCCAAAATATCGATCCGCAAAGGCTTTACGAGAAAGATATGGCAAAAATAGTGACCCTGCTTTCGAGAGAGGATGAAGCTGAACTCGGTAGCATTATTGATAAAGGACTGGAGGAGGCTCTTATCGCAATTGCGGGGTCTGCGCCGGCTATAACAGAAATTCTTTACGTAGCCGACAAGATCCAGATGAATGAAATACCCTTAGGTGCCATGGTTAACCGAGAGACCATTATTCTGCCTGAACATGATAGTTCAGCAGAAGATGTCTACCATTTCCAGGAAGATGACAAAGATGTTTGTGAGGAGGCTACCTCTGACTTAACTGTTCATCTCGAAACTATTCGCAACTTACTTCCTCATTTATCGAAGGAAAACAATCAAATCATCCTCAATTCCTTGCGGGAAGTCAGATTGTCATGGGCATTTTTGGAAGAACTTTGTAATAGACTGGGCCAATCTATAACGGATCCGATTGCCCATTCTGCTCTAGTATTTGCACTTGATAAAGTGACAGCGGCGAAAACTCGTATGGTTGAGTCCAACCTCCGACTTGTTTACTCGATCGCCAGAAAATATGTATATAGTGGATTGCCATTCCTGGACCTGATTCAAGAAGGCAATATTGGCCTGATCAAGGCCGCCGAGAAGTTCGACTATCGACGTGGTTTTAAGTTTTCAACCTATGCAACTTGGTGGATACGACAATCAATTACTCGTGCGATTGCCGATCAGGTTCGCTTGATTCGGGTCCCCGTGCATATGGTCGAATTGGTCAATCAAGTCGAACGTGCCAAAGAAAGAATTGAGCAGACTACGGGCCTAATTGCCGATGCAGCTAACATAGGAAGACAATTGTCAATTCCGAAAGAAAAGGTAATAAAAGTATTAAGAGCTTCTTCTGAAATTGTCCCAATCGATTCTTTAAGTATTGAAGATGTTTCGAACGCAGAATTCTTTTTTTCAGCAAGTACCGGCCCTGAAGAATCAGCCATGCAAATTGAGCTGAAGGACGAGGTAGGGTATATATTGGATGCCTTGGATTTCAGAGATGCTGAAGTACTTCGTTTACGATTCGGTATAAACAAGCACGACGAACAAACCCTGGAGGAAGTTGGAATGATCTACGGCCTTACTCGAGAACGTATACGTCAGATTGAGGCTGCTGCATTGAGAAAATTAAGGCAACCATCACGAAGTGAAAATTTATGGGGTTTCCTTGATTAATAATTCCAAAAAATCCCGAAGCGCCCCTCCAAAGGCAGGAGCTATGCTTGAGGCGCTGCGGGGCTTGGGCTACTCTACGGCTACAGCTTTGGCGGACATCATTGATAACAGCATTGCTGCCAATGCAAGCAAGGTGGACATTCGGTTTAAGTGGAATGGCAAACATTCAGTTATTTCTGTTCTCGATGACGGAAATGGCATGAATGACTGCGAACTTGATCTTGCTATGCGCCTAGGCGAAAGAAACCCGCTCACTGAGCGTCATTCTCATGATTTGGGGCGATTTGGCTTAGGGCTCAAAACTGCCTCTTTTTCACAGTGCCGAAGACTAACAGTTGCTAGTCGCAAGGGTGGAAATTTAAACTGCCTGAGGTGGGACCTTGATGTGCTTGCAGCATGTGAAGACGATGGCTGGCACTTACTTGAAGGGCCAGACGAAGACTCAATTGAGTTTCTTTCACCACTATATGCTGCGCAGGATGCCGGCACTATTGTGTTGTGGGAAATACCTGACAGAATCATTACTCCAGGTTTTTGTGAGCAAGATTTCCTTGATCTGATTGACCGGGTTGAGCGTCACCTTGCAACGGTTTTTCATCGATTCATTTCTGGATCACGACTTCAAATATCCATTAACGGAAAACAGGTCGAGCCTTGGGACCCTTTTCTCACGAGACATCCTGCTACATGGTCATCTCCTACCGAGCGTATCCTCACAGAGAATGGACCTGTAGAAGTTAGGTGTCATGTTCTCCCCCACAAAGATCGTATGGAAGCGCGTGATCACGACTCTGCTGCTGGACCAGATGGCTGGACTGCTCAGCAGGGATTTTATGTCTACAGGAACGAAAGATTACTTGTTTCAGGAAGCTGGCTAGGCTTGGGACGAGGACGATCCTGGACAAAGGAAGAAGCTCACCGGCTAGCAAGGATCAGGCTGGATATACCCAATACTGCGGATGCTGAATGGAAAATTGATGTACGCAAGTCTAGTGCACGCCCCCCTGTATCGATCCGGGAACGACTTACCCGACTGGCCGAGGATACCCGCGATCGAGCGCGGCGAGTATTCGCTCATCGAGGGCAGCCCTTGCGAACTACTAACAGTGAGCCGTTAGTTCAAGCATGGCGGACAGAACATTTCAAAGGTGGGGTTCGCTATCGTATCGACCTGGAACATCCAATTATTAAATCATTAATTGAGGATTCTGGAACCATTGAGCCACAAATTCGAGCAATGCTGCGCATCATCGAAGAAACAATTCCTGTACAAAAAATCTGGCTGGATACAACTGAAGCTCGTGAGACTCCTCGAACTGGTTTTGCAGGTGACCCTCCCTCTGAGGTTGAAGCTATCCTATCAGTCGTATACAGAAACATGTTGCTTCGTAGGGGCTTAGCTCCCGACCAGGCTCGAGCACGACTGCTACGTACGGAACCATTTAACAATTACCCGGAATTGATTGAAAGTCTTCGGGATGACCCATTATTAAAGGAGTAATGAATGTCGGCAGTAATAGAGGGATACAGGCAAAGAATTGTCAAATTTGTTCAGGAACTCCTTATTGATGAGGATGACAGGACTGCAATTACGCCAGCGATCATCTCAGAAAAGATTGATATGGTAATCAAGATGAATCCCAAGTGGGGCGAAGGACTGGATCGGAACATTGTAATTGACGAATTAATCCGCCGAAATAGCCTTTGGATTGGGCAAGACACAAGCCTTAGGAACAATGTTGGACATGAGGATTGGTTGAATGCATCAAGAAAACAAAACTGGCGTTATTGGCAGCGCTATCGTGAATGGCTTGAGAAAAAGCTTCCCTGGAAAGCCATTGAATCCCTAGGAGAGTCTAGTGACAATGTACTAGGTTTACTCGAAGATCCGATTCGTGATGGCCGTTGGGATCGTCGTGGGCTAGTAGTTGGACATGTTCAATCTGGCAAAACAGGAAATTACACTGGTCTAATTTGTAAAGCAGCAGATGCAGGATACAAGATAATCATTGTACTTGCTGGTCTACATAACAATCTGCGCTCTCAAACCCAGATAAGACTGGAAGAAGGTTTTTTGGGGTACGAAACATTGACTGACCGAGATATCAAAAGTCTTCTTGGTGTGGGAGAAATTGATAGCGACAAGGACATTTACCCCAACTGTGCAACCAATCGTTCTAATGGTGGCGACTTTAGTAAAAGAGTTGCCAGAAATCTGGCAGTATCACCAGAGGAGCGCCCATGGTTATTTGTAGTAAAAAAGAACAAAAGTGTTCTTCGAGAGCTTCTGAATTGGATTCAAAATCATGCGGCAGACACAGCTATTACTAGTAATCCCGGTCAACCAGAGACTCATGATGATCTCCCAAAAGTAAAAAAAATCGTAACTAAGCTTCCACTTCTTATAATAGATGACGAAGCAGATCACGCTTCTGTTGACACTCAGGAACAAGTATTCGATGCTGAGGGAAAGCCGGATGACGAGCATCAGCCAACCACAATCAATAGATTGATTCGCAGAATCATGCATTCCTTTTCAAGAGCAGCTTATGTTGGTTACACAGCCACTCCATTCGCCAATATTTTCATACACGAACAGGGCGAAACACGCGATGAAGGCCTTGATCTTTTCCCATCTTCCTTCATTATTAACCTGGCAGCACCGTCGAATTATATTGGACCATCCAAAGTATTTGGCTTAATGAATCAGGAGGGTCTTCGAAGCGGGTTGCCTCTTGTCCGATTGGTAGATGACTACGCTACTGAAGACGAACGAAATGGCTGGATGCCGCAACAACATAAAAACGGTCATAGACCACTTTATAACGGCACTGAGAATCTACCTCCATCGATCGTAAAAGCAATCGATTCTTTTGTTATAGTCTGTGCAGTTCGCCGACTTGATGGCCAAGCGAATGAACACTGTTCAATGCTTGTGCACGTCACTCGCTTCAACTCTGTCCAGAAAGAAGTTTGCAAACAGGTCGAAGAACATATACGTCACATGCGCCAAAGGCTCCACCGAAACATAGAGCACGAGCAGATTCTTGAGCGGCTTAAGTCATTATGGGAGGAAGACTTCATGCCCACATCTCAGGCAATCCGATCTATCCAGCCAGACCAGACATCGAAGGGAAATCTCAGCTGGAATGAAATTCAGGCTGTGTTATTCGACACAATTTCCGATATCGAGATCCGGATGATTAACGGTACGGCAAAAGATGCACTTGACTATAACGAACACAAAGAGACCGGTCTCAAAGTCATTGCGATTGGTGGCGATAAACTGGCTCGTGGGCTCACGCTTGAGGGACTTTGTGTTAGCTATTTTTTGCGCGCATCCAAAATGTACGACACTCTAATGCAGATGGGTCGCTGGTTTGGTTATCGGCCCGGCTATCTGGATTTATGTCGACTATACACAACGGCAGAACTTTCAGAATGGTTCGGACATATAGCTGACGCAGCTGAAGAGTTACGGGAAGAGTTTGATCTAATGGCTGACAGTGGAGCTACACCTCGGGAATATGGCCTCAAAGTACAATCTCATCCGGTGCTTATGGTAACTTCCCGTCTAAAGATGCGGGCAACAAGGGATTTGTTACTCTCTTTCAGCGGAAAACTTCTTGAAACAGTCGTTTTTCACAAGCGTATCAGTATTCTTGAGTCAAACATTAAGGCAACATTAGGGTTACTTAACTCTCTTGGAAAACCTACAGTAATCAACCCCGAGCGGTCAACGACAAAAGGCAAACAGCGGTGGAATGGATTCCTTTGGCGCGATGGAGCGGCAAGCCAGATTATAGATTTTCTTGAGGCATATTTAACCCACCCGGAATCCTACAAGGTAAAAAGCAATCTTATCGCTGAATTCATTCGATCAATGAATGACGCCGGTGAACTGACGAAATGGACTGTGGCCTTGATCGGGGGGGGGGAGGGCGAGGAATACAGTTTAACCAAGGAATTTGCAGTTAAAATGCTAATTCGAAAAAATAATGGCCGTTTCGATGATCGCTATTCTATTGGACGACTCCTGTCACCAAGAGATGAATTTATAGATACCGATGTCAGAACTTGGGAAGCCGCACTCGAAAAAACTCAAAAAGCCTGGAAGCCTGACCCAGCCAGACTGCGAGATGGAAAGTTGCAAGAGCCACCAGAAGTGCCTAATGGTCCCGCAATTCGAGAAATACGGGGATTTGGTGCGAATGATATCGAACCGACAAGAGATAGAGGGTTGCTGCTTTTATACTTACTCGAACCCGGTCAACTAGGAGCCAATCTACCAGAGGGCACACCTCCAGTTGTTGCCTTTGCTGTGAGTTTCCCTGGAAGTAACGCGAGCAAAAAAGTACTTTACAAAGTTAATAGTGTTGAGTGGCGCCAATGGGAGCGGAAATATGGCCCTGCAGAATAAAACAGAGGAGTTACTTGCTGCTTGGCGCGCTCTTACTGGTAATCCGGGCTCGGAAGGTTGGCTCACCATTCCTGTTACTCACGATGCCCCTTGTCAACTGATTGCAGGTAGGCATTTTCCGGGAAATGAGGAGGCATTGCTTGTGGGTTTTTCCTCAGTAAATGTACCTCCAGCGGAAAAACTCCCACAAAGCCATGGGTTCCTTGTTACGAAGACGGCCCTTGGTGCCGATACAAGTGGGCTTATTTGGATCGCGCTTTGCAGGCAAAGCACTGGCAGCCTTGATCTATTCACCAGGATGGCAAATGATGTAGTTCTGACCTTAGAAGGACTCAGAGGAGCCAGTGATCAAAAAGCCTACCAAATATTCATAGGTAGAATCAAAGCTTGGCAAGACTTCATGTCTCGCAACAATAACAGTATTCTTGGCCCGGAAGCAGAGTTAGGACTTTTCGGTGAGCTTGATTTACTTAAATCTCTAATCACAGCAGGAATGTCTGCCACTTTTGCAGTTGACGCATGGTGTGGTCCTATTGGTGGTGTTCAGGATTTTGCAATAGGAACCGGAGCGATCGAGGTCAAGAGTACCGTATCTTCCAATAGTTTTCCTGCAATGATTGGCTCACTGGATCAACTGGATGATTCTCTGACACAGCCAATCTTCCTTGCCGGTTTCAGATTTGTCTTGTCACAATCGGGTATTACCTTACCTGAACAAATTGAAATTGTTCGTAACCAGTTGTCTGAATTCCCTTTTGCTAAAAACATTTTCGATAGTCGCATCCTTCATGCAGGCTACCTTGACGACCATGTTGATCAATATTCGCGCCGATTTTTCCAGACTGAAAAAAAGGTATTTCACATTTCAGATAGCTTCCCACGTCTAACACGGGCGAATGTCCCCAATGAAATTAGAAATGCGCGCTACGAAATTGATCTCGACATTATAACAATCACAAACACTGGGCTCGAAGATGCTCTCACTATACTTGGGGTAATTTTGTAATGGAATTAGAAGATTTTTTGCATCAGACACAAGCAGAGATTCAGGCTGAGATCGATGAACGCCTTGATGCATCAGGAGGGGCTTACCCGTATCCTGAGTCTGTCTTTGCTGAAAAAGTCATGCAGCATATGTCAGAGATTGGAATGACCTCTGAACCGGAGGTTTGTCATTATTCTGCCAAAAGCGGAAATGCAATCTTACGCCTCAGTGGTTTTTCTGCCTCTATCGAGGACGAAGCAGGGCAGCTTGATCTATTTGTCAGCATATATGACGGCGTAAACACAATACAGCCAATTTCCGACTCGGACACAAAGACCGCTGCAGAGCAGTGCCTTCGATTTCTTACGAAATGTGCAGAGGGTAAACTGGCATCAACTATGGATGAGTCAAACGATGCTTACATTCTAGCCCTCACAATTCAGGAATATTACGGCAAACTCGATCAAATTCGAGTATATGTCCTGACAGACAGACTGGCCAAGGCCAAAAATTTTAAAGCGCGTGAAGTTAATGGCAAAACAGTCAAGCTTGAAGTCATGGACATCGAGCGTCTTCATCGTCATTGGTCGGAGGGGAGACCCAGAGACGAATTAATTGTTAATTTCGAAGAGGTTTGTGGCGGTCCCTTACCGTGTGTGTATGTTCCGGGGCAAATGACAGATTACGACTATGCACTCACGGTTATCCCGGGAGAGGCTCTGCGTTTTGTTTACGAAAAGTACGGTCCAAGGCTATTAGAGGCAAATGTTCGATCATTTCTTAGTGTAACTGGCAAGGTGAACAAAGGAATCCGGGACACCTTAAAGAATGATCCGGAAAGATTTATGGCTTATAACAACGGTATAGTAGTTGTCGCTGACGATGCACATATTGGAAAAACCTCTGATGGAGGCCCCGGTATTCTCTGGTTAAAAGGGATGCAGATCGTCAATGGGGGGCAGACCACCGCATCAATTTACTTTACCAAGAAAAAGTCTCCAGAAATCGATTTGCGGGGAGTTCGAGTACCAGCCAAACTGATAATTCTTCGGTCAAGAGATGCGGCAGCTGAAGAGGCTCTAATCTCGGATATCTCAAGATTTGCCAATAGTCAGAATTCAGTCAAGCAATCCGACCTGTCAGCCAACAAGCCTTTTCATGTGGAGATGGAGAAACTTGCAATAACAACTTATTGTCCTGATGGTATTGGTAGATGGTTTTATGAAAGGGCGGCAGGAAGTTACAATACCATGCTCACCCGTGAAGGAACCACACCTGCAAAGTTAAAAAAACTTAAAGAATCTATTCCACCATCACGCAAAATTACAAAAACCGATCTGGCGAAATATCTTAATACGTGGAATAAAAGACCTGATTTAGTTAGTCTTGGCGCACAAAAGAATTTCGAACGGCTTATGGCCAACCTCAGGGAAGAGGATCAGATGTCTGATCCTCTTCCCGATGTAGTGGCGTACAAGGCCATGATTGCGAAAGCCATTCTTTTCAAGAAAACTCAGAGCCTGATTCGACCTATGTTTCCAGCTTTCCAGGGAAATGTTACTATTTACCTTATTTCATTGTTAGCCGAGCACCTTGGCGACAGGATTGATCTTGACAAAATATGGCTAAAACAGGATATTTCGACCTCTTTACGATTACAGTTGCAAACATGGGCTACCGAGGTCAATGAGACATTGCATAGAACCTCCGGAGGCAAAATGATTTCCGAATGGGCCAAAAAGCCCGAGTGCTGGGATGCTGTTCGAATGGGCTCTTATTCTCCGCTAATAAACGGAATTTCAGAAGTACGCTGGTCACCCTAACAGAACTAATTAACATGGAATCGACTATACAAAAAATCAGGCCTACCGAGCGACGTATCCCTAATATTGGTCAGAGCATGATCAGGGATACCTCCGCTGCAAGGTACGGAAAGCCGAGTAGTCTGTAAGGGTTCATCCCAACCACGCCAACTGATTAACTTAATTTACCGATCAATTTTTCAATGGCTTCTGGCGTCAATGGTAGCAACTCATCAATGCGGCTATTTGGCCAAGTAGGCAATTTTTCCAGTGTGTCTTTTAACCAAGTTTCTGGATTTAGACCGTTGAGCTTAGCGGTGCCAAATAAGCTTTGAATGACGGCGGCGCGCTGTCCTGCGCGTTCGGATCCCACAAATAACCAATTTTTTTTTCCAATGGCGATGGGTCTTATGACATTTTCCACGGGATTATTATCAATTGGTAAGTGGCCGGTTTTTGCATAGCGGGTAAGGCTGGCCCAGCGGCGCAAGGTGTAGTCGATCGCTTTGGCTGAAGTGCCACCCTTGGCGGTATGCGCGCGGGTTTCAGTGAGCCACAGGTGCAAGGCATCCAGGATGGGCTGGCTTTGTTCTGTCCGCAGCTGCTGGCGGGCAGCAGCGTCCAAACCGTTGCATTGCCTTTCGATGTCGTACAACCCATTAATCCGCTCCACGGCTTCTTTAGCCATGGGATTTTGGTCGGCCTTGTACAGATCAAAGAATTTCCGGCGCGCATGAGCCCAGCTTGCGTCCGGGTAAGTCCGGGAAAGGAGAATTATATGTAAATTGAAACCTTTCATTGAAACCCAGAGGGTTCGACTCCCTCCCGGTAAAGGTTAACCAACCAGCCGGAAACGAGTCTTGCATGGATGACGGTAACGTCATTCGTGAAGCGTAGACAGTGGGTATTAAAGCTGTGTGATCGAGTCTCGAAATCATGTGATCGCTGACGCCTTCATTGTGTTGGGTATGGGGGCAGCACTGATAAAGACGCTTTGGTGAGTCTGTATCAGGTCGACCGGGATCTAAGAGCAGAGCAAAGATACGGGATGGGTTTCCCGGAAACCGGAGAGATCCCGTGACTGACCTACTTGGACAGCCTGATTGGCACCTTGGCTGAAAGGGGCCCGGTTATTCTGTTGGCTCGAACAGAATAGAGCAAACACTGAGCAAAGGTAGGGGGTTGAAAGCGAATACATAAGCAAACAACTATTCAGCACGGGAAGTCGTAGCATCTCATAGTACTGATGACAGTGGGGAACTTGACTCGCAAGGACCCAAACGAGGGAAGGAGATGTCGTGTTATGAAATCGCTTTAGTGAAACATGGGAGGGTGCTTTGGAACCTTTAAGCGTGTCAACGAAAAGAGAGCGAATAGCTGAACTGGCCAGAATCAACCCCAGGATGGCGTTTACGTCTCTAAACCATTATATTGATTACGAATGGCTGTTCCATGCCTACCAACTGACCCGTAAGGACGGTGCAGTAGGGATAGACGGTCAAACCGCGTCGGATTATGCTGTCAATTTGGAGGCAAATCTGAGCGACTTACTGGAAAGGCTAAAATCCGGGCGTTATCAAGCGCCGGCGGTTAGGCGGCATTACATTCCAAAAAGCGATGGGGGACAGCGTCCGCTGGGCATACCTACCTTTGAGGATAAACTCGCACAACGGGCGATCGTGATGCTACTGGAACCGATTTATGAACAGGATTTTCACGAATGTTCATACGGATTTAGGCCGCAACGCAATGCCCATCAGGCGCTGCGAAACCTGCGTAATCATATTATGGATGAATCAGGGACATGGATACTGGATGTGGATCTTAGGAAATATTTCGATTCCATCGAGTACGCCAAACTTAGGGCGGTTCTGGACAAACGAGTTGTAGATGGCGTGGTCAGGAAACTGATCGATAAGTGGTTAAAAGCCGGAATCATGGAACAGGGTAAGCGATATTATGCCGCTTCGGGTACACCCCAAGGCGGAGTCATATCGCCGTTGCTCTCTAACGTTTTTCTTCATTACGCGTTAGATGAGTGGTTTGTTAAAGCGGTTCAACCAAGATTACACGGACGTGCAAGTCTTACCCGTTATGCGGACGACTTCGTAATGGTGTTTCAAACCATAAACGACGCTAGCCGAGTATGGAAAGCTTTAGAGTTGAGGATGCAACGCTTTGGTTTGCAATTGCATCCAGAGAAAACGAAGCTGGTAGACTTTCGCTTTCGCAGACCGCAGCAACAAGGTTGGCACAATGAAATGGCAACCATGTTCAATTTCCTAGGGTTTACGCATGTATGGACCAAGTCCCGTCGAGGCAAATGGATAGTGCTACAACGTACCGCAAAGGACAGAATGGCAAGAACCTTAAAATCTTTGAACGAACGCTGCCGCTTAATGCGCCATGATCCGATACGAGATCAGCACCGTCGTTTAAGTGCCATGTTGAAGGGGCATTATAGCTACTATGGTGTCACCGGCAACTTTCGTCAAGTGGGTAATATATTCCACCAAGCGGAACGCTATTGGCACAAATGGCTGTGTCGTCGGTCGCGTAAAAGTTATATTCCATGGCGGAACTTTCGCTCGTTATTGGAAATACTGCCTCTGCCCAAACCGCAGATCGTTCACTGCTACACCGCTACAGGCTAAATCATAACATGAGGAACCGGATGCGGTAATCCCGCACGTCCGGGTCTGTGAGGGGCAGGGATGGAAACGTCCCTGTCTACTCGGCACGCCAGTTCAATACAGGGCACTTCTGTTTTTTTGTTGTTGAACGAGGCTTTGTAGTCGGGTAAGGACACGCTATTTCTAGCGCATCCTCCCCTAAGAACCGTGCGGGCGCCTTTCAACGCACACGGCTCAAGCCTTTCATCAGCCCCATGATCTGAGGCCGAGCCACTTAGCTTCAATTCCGGTAATACGGCGGCTGCGCTGGTCAAAGTACTCTGCCCAGTCTGGATGGAAAGGATTGGCGGCTCCCTGTATTTTGACATGGCGTTTGATGCCGATTGACGATAACGTGAACAAGACTGGCCGGTACGTGAGATTGTCTGGTATCTTTGCACAGGCAAAAATCCAGTCTCGAGAACCTTGTCTCTCGAAGTATCGGTTTTTAATCCAGTTCATTCCTTTGTTTGGATGTCGACGTCTTGCCCACCGCCAAAGCTTAGTCCACACCAAGTAATCGATATGGCTGAAGGTATCGGTGGCTACCACATGCCGGTGATACATACCCCATCCCCGAAGGATGGGGTTAAGTCGTACAATCACCTTGGCTTGAGTAGCTGCTTTTTCCTCTTTGATGATCGCGCTAACTTTTTGCAAAAGCGCTTTCACGCTTTTACGAGCTGGTTTGATCAGTAGCTTGTCATCATACTTGCGCACATTTTGTCCCAGGAAGTCGAAACCCTGATCAATATGAGTGATGAGCGTTTTCTCGGGTGCCAGTGTCAGACCCCGTTCCGCGAGAAAACGCTCAATCGCTGGCTTTACCTGTTGTTCCAATATGTCTCGATTAGAACTTGTCACGATAAAGTCATCCGCATAACGGACAACATGGGCTTTAGCCGCTCTGCGCTGATAGCCAGTTTTCCCAACCGCCAACGCTACTATGCGTTCTAAACCATCCAGCACCATGTTGGCTAGCGTGGGTGATGCAATTCCGCCTTGTGGCGTTCCTGCCACCGTTGGGAACCATTCCCCACTCTCACAAAATCCTGCTTTTAACCATTTCCGCAGAACCGACTTATCCATGGGTATGTTTGCCAGTAGCCAATCGTGACTAATCTGATCAAAACAAGCCCGAATATCGCCCTCGAGAACCCATTGGGCATTATCGCGTTTTGCAAGTGAGCAAAAGGCTTGTTCGATGGCGTCCGCCGTCGATCGCTTTGGCCGAAAACCATACGAGTTCGGATCGGCTGTCGTTTCTGCCACCGGCAACAATGCCATGAGCCAAAGTGCCTGCATGGCCCGATCTGCCATGGTAGGAATGCCCAGGGGACGCGTTTTACCATTCGCCTTAGGGATATAGATTCGTCTCAGTGGCTGTGGCCGGTATCCTCGGTGCCGCATTTGTCGGACTGCTGTCATTTTAGACTTGGGTGTTGACCATAGTTGACCATCGACGCCTGCAGTCCGTTTACCTCGATTTGAAGTCACCCGTTTAACCGCCAACACCTTGGCATAAAACGAGCGGGTGAGTATCCGTTGCAAGGCTTGCACCTTGTTCCATCGCCCCACCGCTGTGGCCTTGGCAATACGCGCTTGCAGTCGCAAAACCTCACGGTTGGCCTGATCCCAGTCGATCTGATCCCAAGCGTTTCCTTTGGCTGAGAGCGCACCAGCTTCAGCTGTTGAGAATTGATCCTCAACTGCTTGTACCGTCATCTGCTTTCCCTCCTGTTACGATGTTTCAAGTTCTCTTACCATTCAAGACCAGACGGAAGTAGGCTCATTTTCATGCCGGATGATGTTTCAACCCGTATCCTCACAATTACCGTAAGGCCTTCGCTTTCTCCGTCCTCCTTTACCCACTGAACCCACAGCCTTCCTTGCGGTTAGCCTGCCATTACTGGCGGTTCGTTGGGCTTACCGTGTTCCGCAAATATCACAAACGAGAGGGTTAGCTTTTGCCTTTATACCGACGGCTTAAGAGTCCGTGTGCCCCATAACGGGCGGTGGGGCAGCCAGCCGTATACCTTTTGGTTCAAGCCTGAATCAGCATCTTTGGCTTGTTCGACTTAACGGTACCTGTAGCAATTCACATATGTTAAGCATACCTCCCAGCCTAGCACCTCACCCGCATTGATGCTGGCAGGTGTCACCAACCCCTCGCGGGCTTGATGAGGCCCAAAGGCCCGGCACATTGTCCCCATGGCTTCGCACAAAACCGTTACCAATCATGCACGCACGGGTAGGCTACAACCGACGGAACGGTTGGTCATGTCACCTTGATAAAAGGGCATGACAATGATATTTGCGACCTCACGTCGCACGCCGACGTAATCATCAACCATCAAGTGGCCTTGCCAATCGCCCAGAAATTGTCGAACGCAAGCCCCACTCCGACCCGATTGGAAATCGAACACGATGATGCGTGATACCGGTTGCAAGTCATTGCTGCGGTAAGCCCACAGATAGGCTTTTTTGGTTTTGCCCCGTCCAGGCTCCAGTTGCGATACCGGCGTCTCATCCGCATGCAAGGTGTTACCTTGTAATAAGTGCCAAGCCAAACGATCCGCTAAGGGCTGTAAGGCCACACCCAGGCGTCCTACCCAATCCGATAAGGTGGTGCGGGCAAGGTTGACTTGGTGGCGAGCGGCAATTTGTTCGATGCGATAAAGCGGCAGGTGATCGACGTATTTGCAAACCAGCAACCACACCAATAAGCCTACAGCCGCCATTCCCCCATCAATGATGGCGGCAGGAATGGGTGCTGCGGTCATGGTTTCACACTGACGGCAAGCATATTGCGGACGGATGTGCCGGTGTACGAAAAACTTAGCCGGTTCCACATCCAATTGCTCGGTGATGTCTTCACGGATCATCACCAAGTTGTTACCGCATTGCCCACAAGTGCAGGACTCCGGTTCATGGCGATGTTCAATACGAGGCAAATGCTCGGGTAAGGGTTGACGACCTGCGCGGGAGCGCTTGGGTCTTTCTGCAGCGACAACGGGCTGACCGGTGGTCAGTTCTTCCAGCTCCGCCTCAATGGCGGCCAAGTCTTCATTCCAGGTGTCAGTGAACAGGTCACGTTGCAGTTGTGTCAGGGATTCGCTTTTGACACTGTTCGGCGACAATTACTATGTCCGGTATGACGACAACTATCTTGACCGGTTGACCGATACGGAGGACAACAGTGAGTTTCACTTTTATAGGGAGCT
>Ga0208264_1000358_pt1 | contig 15264 bp, 14 predicted proteins | sample LakWasMet31_HOW6_2_FD_183873 | JGI IMG/M metagenome (GOLD analysis project Ga0208264, IMG submission 183873) | Freshwater sediment methanotrophic microbial communities from Lake Washington under simulated oxygen tension - Sediment Metagenome... | ecosystem: Environmental > Aquatic > Freshwater >...
CCGGCGAACGTCATCGCCTGATAAAAAATCGTCGCGGTCATGTAAGCGAGGCCGGTGGTCCAGAGCAGCACGAACACGGTCCAGCCGCGATTGGTTTCGCGGTAGATCGCGGCGGTCGCGGCGACGCAGGGGGCATACAGCAAGATGAACAGCAGGTAGGCGAAGGCGCCGGCCTCGCCGTCAAAGCTGTGCTGCATCGCGGCATAGGCGCTGGTTTCGACTTCCAGTTCGCTGCTCGCTACCTCGACGTTCAATCCCAAAGGATCGAGCAGTTTATTGGCGATACCGGCCAGATTTTCGGGAATGGTCGCAAGCGCTCCCAGCAGGGCGCCTTTCAGGTCGAATGCTTCATCTTCTGCAGGCGAGGCAGAAGCTGCGCCCATCTGGCTGTACAAGGCATTCAGGGTGCCGACGACCGCTTCTTTCGCGAGCACGCCGGTAAAAATGCCGACCGTTGCCGGCCAGTTGTCGTTCTTGATGCCCATTGGTTCAAATGCCGGCGTCAGGCCGCGGCCGATTTCGCTGAGCACCGATTTATCGCTGTTTTCGCGGCCGAAGCTGCCGTCGGTGCCCAAGGCATTCAGAAAATTCAGCACCAGCACCATCGGCACGATCACCTTGCCGGCATTGAACAGGAACGACTGGAGTCGGTCCCAGGTGCGGATCAGCATGCCGTGCAGGGTAGGGAGGTGATAGACCGGCAATTCCATGATGAACGGCGAGGCTTCGCCCTTGAACAGCGTATGGCGCATGATCAGGCCGGTCAGCACCGCGACGCCGATGCCTAAGAGGTACAGCCCGAAGACCAGGTTCTGGCCGTTGACCGGAAAGAACGCGGCCGCGAACAACGCATAAACCGGCAGCCGCGCGCCGCAGGACATGAATGGATTCATCAGGTTGGTCAGAATCCTATCGCGCGGGTTTTCGAGCGTCCGCGTCGCCATGATCGCGGGCACATTGCAGCCGAAGCCGACGATCATCGGCACGAACGATTTACCGGGCAGGCCGATCATGCGCATGAATCGGTCCATCACGAAGGCGGCGCGCGCCATGTAGCCCGAGTCTTCGAGCGCGGACAAGAACAGGAACAGGAAGCCGACGATCGGGATGAAGGTCGCGACGACCTGGATACCGCCGCCGATGCCCTGGGTGAGCAATACGGTCAGCCAGTCGGGCAGGCCCCAACCGGTCAGCACCACGCCCAGACCGTCGACGAGCAACGCGGCGGCGGCCTGATCGAAGAAATCGACGAAGGCGCTGCCGATGTTGATCGTGAACATGAACATCGCGTACATGACCAAGAGAAACACCGGAATGCCGAGAAAACGGTTCAAGACGATGCTGTCGATCTTTTCGGATAGATGCCGGCTGACTTCGTTCTCTTTGAAGATTGCACCCTGGGTCAGTTGATTCACGAAGCCGTAGCGCGCATCGGCGGCCAGGATGTCGATCTCGTCATCGGTTTTCTGTTCGATTCGGCGTTGCAAGGTGTTGACGGTTGCGGTCAGCGTGGGGCCTGCGATCTTTTGGGCCAGTGTATCGTCTTCGAGAAGGCGGACGCAGAGCCAGCGCAAGTCGCAGCGATGCAGCCGCGCGGTCTCCCGCAAGAGGGGGGCGAGATCGGCTATCGCTAACTCCAATGCGGGCGCATAGGCGATGTTCAAATTGGGCGTCGGCTTCGCGGCCGCCGCCTGATTGATCGCTTTTTTGAGCGCGTCGATACCCTGCTTGGTCGAGGCGACGATCGGTACGACAGGGCAACCCAGGCGTTCGGCGAGGTAGGCCATATCGATCTTGATGCCGCGCTGTTTGACCGCGTCCATCATGTTCAGCACCAAGATCATCGGCGTGCGCATCTCGATCAACTGCGAGGTCAGATACAGATGGCGCTCGATACTCGAGGCATCGACGATGTTCACGATCAGATCGGCTTCCCTAGCCGCGACGAAATCGCGGGCGACTTTTTCGTCGAGTGAAACCTGATCGTCGGAGGCTTCGAGCGAATAAGTGCCGGGCAAATCGACCAGTTCGATGGTCTTGCCTTCAAAGGCATATTCGCCTGTTTTTTTTTCGACGGTCACGCCGGGCCAGTTGCCGACGTGCTGCTTCGCGCCGGTCAGCGCATTGAAAAGCGTGGTCTTGCCGCAATTCGGATTGCCGACCACGCCGACCGTGAAATCGGCGGCCATCAAATCTTCTCGATTTGGAGTACCGCGGCTTCGTCTTTACGCAAGGTCAGGGAAAAACCGCGCAGGCGGATTTCAACCGGATCGCCCATCGGCGCGAAGCGGGTGACGCTGAATTGGGTGCCGGGGGTCAGGCCCATCGCCAACAGGCGCTTGCGGTAGGCTTTGCCCGTTTTGTCGAAGCCGACGATTTTCGCCAAATCGCCAACGGCAAGTTTTTTCAAGTCAATCAACATAAATCGGCCTTCAAAGTAAACTGGGTACTGAATTGACTAAGTTATCAATAATCATTCTCATTCATGCTGAATATAACATAAAATCGGCGTTTGTAAAACTGGCGCGACAATTTGTCAGCATGAAACCGGGATGCGGGAATTAGGGCGCAATAATGCGTCCTGAATGAGTATAATAATGTAAAAAACGAATCACAACGGAGACCCCTAGTCCATGGCCAATAAAGTCACCATGACCCAATTCCTGATCGAGCAGCAGCGCGAATATCCCGGCACGTCAGGAACGTTTACGCTGCTGCTGAACGATATCGTAACCGCCTGCAAGCAGATCTCGCACAAGGTCAACCGAGGCAACCTGATCGGCGTGCTCGGCAGCGCCGAATCCGAAAACGTGCAGGGTGAGGTGCAGAAAAAGCTCGACATCATCACCAACGAGATCATGGTGGGGGCGCTGGACTGGACCGGACACCTGGCCGGCATGGTTTCCGAAGAAGTCGACGAGCCGATCAAAATTCCGGCGCAATATCCGAAGGGTAAATACCTGGTGCTGTTCGACCCTCTGGACGGGTCATCGAATATCGACATCAACCTGACCGTCGGCACGATCTTTTCGATCCTGCGCTGCCGCGAAGGCGTCGACCCCGAGCCTGAGGATTTTCTGCGCAAGGGCGCGGAACAGGTCTGCGCGGGCTTCGTATTGTACGGCCCTTCGACGATGATGGTGCTGACCACCGGCCACGGCGTGAACGGCTTTACCCTGGATCAGGACATCGGCGAATTCATTCTGACCCATCGCAACATGACGATCCCCGAAGACACCAGCGAATTCGCGATCAACATGTCCAACCAGCGTTTCTGGGAAGAACCGGTCAGACGCTATATCGACGAATGCGTGCAGGGCAAGGACGGTCCCCGTGAAAAAAACTTCAATATGCGCTGGATCGCTTCCTTGGTCGCGGAGGTCTACCGTATCCTGACCCGCGGCGGCATCTTCATGTACCCCTACGATACCCGCGACCCCAAGAAGCCTTGCAAACTGCGCCTGATGTACGAGGCCAACCCGGTCGCCTTCATCGTCGAACAGGCCGGCGGCGCCTGCACGACCGGCCGCGAACGCATGCTCGACGTGAAGCCGCAAGGCCTGCATCAGCGCGTGCCGGTGATATTGGGCTCGAAAAACGAGGTGGATCGAATCGTCCAATATCATTTGGAAAGTTGAGTTAGACAACATTGCCCCGTTAGTAGAATTCCGTTTCGAGGAAATCATGAGCATCGATTGGCACACGACTTACGCCGCAGTCTGGCGGCAGCACAAGGGCTATTTGCGTCCGGTCGCGCGCCTGGACGCGATCCGGCTCGGGGATTTGGTTGGCATCGACAAACAGAAAGCGCAATTGAGCGAGAATACCGAGCGCTTCCTGTCCGGAAAGCCGGCCAATAATGCCTTGCTTTGGGGGGCGAGAGGCACCGGCAAGTCGTCGCTGATCAAGGCGCTCTTGAACGAATATCGGGAGGCGGGTCTTCGCATCATTGAAGTGGATAAACAGGATCTGGTTTATCTGCCGGAGATCGTCGATGAAATCCGCGAGCAGCCGCAGCGCTTCGTTATTTATTGCGACGATCTGTCGTTCGAAACCCAGGACAGTCGCTACAAGTCGCTGAAAAGCGTGCTCGAAGGCTCGATCGAGCTGCCGCCGGAGAATGTGCTGGTTTATGCGACGTCGAATCGCCGGCATTTGCTGCCGGAGCGGATGCGCGACAACCTCGATACCCGTTTGGTGGATGACGAGGTGCATTATTCCGATACGGTCGAGGAACAGATTTCGCTTTCGGACCGTTTCGGGCTATGGCTGGCGTTTTATCCGCATTCGACTCAGAACTACCTGGCTATCGTGGACAGCTATTTCCCGGCTTACGACGGCGACCGTGAGGTTTTGCACCAAAAGGCGATGGATTTCGCGCAACAACGCGCCGCGAAAAGCGGCAGGACGGCCAAGCAATTTTTCAATGTATTTGCAGAATTGGGCGAAGACGAAAAGGAGTAAACGCTTCTTTTGGCCCGGCGAGTCAATTGCCCTATTATTTAGTAGCGATACAAAACTATCGCCATTAAAATAATAAACAAGAAGAAAAGTTTTCTCCGATGCCTGTCAATTTTTTCCGTATAACTTGCGTAGCGCCTGTTTCGCCTGTTCGAGAGTTTGCCGCTGTTCCGTGGCCAGATTGTTGCCGGCGCGGTTGATATAAAAAACCAGCATCGACATCGCCGAGCGGAACGGCTCGGCCTTGCGGCGGAAACTGGCTTCGGCCGAATCCCGCAGCGACTCGGCGATGCGCTGCGGATCTTTCCAGGTGAAGACGCCTTTTTCGAGGCTCAGCGCATTGCTTTCGCGGGTGACCTTGGCGGACCATTTGTTCGGCGCGGACGAATCGGAATTGTCTGTCATGTTGGCTCCAGTGTTGGCTAATCGATAGCTTCGGCAGGTCAGGTTTGGAACCGGGCGTGCGTCTGCCGATTGGACTTGCCAGCGTTCGCTCAAATTCATCCAGTTTGTTTTCAGCGGGGCAGGGAAGCTGTCCGCATCGGCCTATGCTATTTTGCTAAAATAACTTCGACATCGGCAAACGGCGGCATCGCCTAAAATACAGAGCGTAATGATCAAATTCTCAGGCACGCTAACAGGCATTCTGCTGACAGGGTGGATTTCTTTCTCGGCATTCGCGGCCGGCAAGCCTTTGCCGGATGCCGGCGTTCTCGCGCAGCAACTGGAGCAGGAGTTTAAAGGTTCTTACTACGAAAATCTTGCTCCGGCCGGTAAGGTCAGGAACTTCGAGTTGACCGCCGCGCCGGCCGAGTCGGGCGTCGTGCCGCCGTATCGGACTACGGTGTGGGCCTATAACGGCACGGTGCCGGGGCCGGTGCTGCGCATCAAGCTGGGTGAGACGGTCAAAGTTAAAGTGACGAATAAGCTGACGCAGTCGACCACGATGCATTGGCATGGGATCAGGGTGCCGAATGCGATGGACGGGGTTCCCGGCGTCACGCAGCCGCCGATCGAAGCCGGCGGCAGTTTTACCTACCAATTTACGCCGAAAGACGCCGGCACTTTCTGGTTTCATCCGCATTTGAATTCGCCCGAACAGATCGAGCGCGGACTGCATGGCGCGCTGGTCGTGGAAGACCCGAAGGAGCCTCGCTATTCGCAGGATCTGGTCTGGGTGCTGGACGATTGGCTGTTCGAGAACGGCGCCAGCATTTATGACCAATTCGTGACCGGGCATGATCTGGCGCATGACGGACGCTGGGGCAATGTCGCGTCCGTGAACGGCAGATATTTGCCGTCGATCCCGGTCAAGGCGGGGGAGCGGCTGCGGATCAGGTTGGTCAATGCCGCCAATGGCCGCGTATTCTCGCCGGCGTTCGACGGCTTGTCGCCGAAGGTAATCGCGGTTGACGGCATGCTGGCCGGCGCGCCGTTTCCTTTGGTACAGTTTAATCTGGCCCCCGGCAATCGTCTCGATCTGGATCTGGTGATCCCGCAAGAAGCGGCCGGAAAATCGCTGGCCGTGTCCAATCACTTTGGACGCTCGCCACAAATGCTGGCCTTCTTGAATGTGGAGGCGAACACGGTCGTCAAAACGCCCACTTTTGAGCCGCCGAAGGCCGCGCATTTTCCGGCATGGAGCGGGGCGCTTGCCGCTCCGGTCGCACATGAGTTTATTCTGGATGCGGAACGCGGCGGCCCTTACGGCATCAGTTGGACCATCGACGGCAAGACCGGCCATGAAAACGTGGCCGCGACGCTGCCTTACGGCAAGTTCAGCCGCTTGCGTTTTACCAATCAATCCGGCCGCCTGCATCCGATGCATCTGCACGGCCAGTTTTTCAGGCTGCTGGCGATAGACGGCGAACCCGCCCAGGAGAACTTCTGGCGCGATACGCTGCTGATCGGTCCCAAACAGTCGGTCGATGTCGGCCTGGTGCCGCTCGATAAAGGCCTATGGGCCAATCACTGCCATATTCTGGAACATGCCGAAGCCGGCATGATGAGTACGTTCAAGATTGAATGATGTTCAATTTTATTTGCGGCAAACCAATTCATTGCTGCTTAGTCGCCATGAGAAGCACACGATGTTTCTCATCTAGCTTGCTGAGGGCATGTTCAAAATTTATTTTGAACTGTTTGTAAAAGCATTTCCAATTCTTATAGACCCGCGCACTCAGTTTAATCTTAGTTTCCCTGCTAAGTGTCAGCCTAGTCTTTTCACTAAGGCGATATAATGCGTCGTTAACGAGAGTACTTGCGGCGTACCTATTAGGAACTTTATAGGTGTCGACGAAACCGCGATTGATGTTTTTGGGAACAGCACTCAGGTTCAGATCCCAATACTTCTTTTCTTGAGTGGTGGGGATGACAGTGCCTCTTTCGTATTCCTCTTTCCACTTATAGAAAGTTAATTCCAACTTAGTAAATAGTGCTTCCGATATTATTGATAAGTCGATATCCGATTTGTCTGAGAACGGTCTGCCAAAGTCAGGAGGGGGAGACATGGAAAACCCAATGCTGCTTGATCCAATTACAATAATACTTCTTGGGTCAACCTCGAGCTTACGTGATAACCACTCTCTGCCAACCTCGTACACTAAAGGCTGATCGCGTAAAAAAAATGGGACGCCTTCAAATAGATGTAGACGCAAATATGGAGCAATTTCTTCCTTGCTTAATGAATCAACTGAGGATAAAAAATGATAGGGGGCGGGATAACGAGAATATGCCGTGTTATCCAACGGTGTTATCTTGAATGGTTCCATTTTGATCCTTGGCCTTGTAAGTACAAAAAGTGTGTCTAGATAAATGCATCGCATAGCGGGCTCGTGTATGTATCATGGAACGCCTTACCCCTGAAGCTTTCCTGCTTTCTGGATAGCGTAGCCTAGCAATGATTGCAGCCAGCTCATACGGGTTTGGTTGATACGGATCTCGGCATATTCTTACACATGCCTGTCGATATCCCTTCATTCTCCAACCGTAATATGCGACAGATAAGTAGAGACGCGCTATTTCGTCCTTAGATTTATCTGCGGAGAGAAGCATTGCCAAGATTATCTCAACAAGTTTCCTTCGTAAAGTTCTCTCGTATCGGCCTGTCAATACCCTGACCAACTGTTGCTCAATAGTGCTAGCTCCCTCTATGCGCCCTTTGCACAAAAAAACATATAAAGCTCGAAAAATGCCTCGAACATCGCAGCCAGGGTGTGAAAAATACCTACGATCTTCAACGGATATTAAATAGACGAGCGATAATGAATGAACCTGATCTATATCGTAACTCTCTGATTCCTGTGCATATTTTTTTAGCAGACGATCGTATTTATCGTGCATCAAAGAGCGAAAAATCTTAACTATCCATCTGTACATTATTTCTTCGGCGCGTTGAGAGCTATGCATCAAGCAATGATCTTGATCTGGATATCATATACTCTTTTCAAGCTCAGGTGAAAAATGAGCAAGCATCTTTCAAGATCAGCCTTTCTAAACGGCATGGTATGCAGGTCGTGTTTGAGAGACAGTTTATGGATAAGAGCTAATGAATATCCTACTTCACCGGCCTCCATGAGATGTCCCAATTTTAATATCAAGCATCGCCTCGACTAAAGGTGTAAGCGACTGAATTTAAAGTATTTTGTTGGGAAGCTCAATGGGGCGGTAAATCCCGGCACTCTATTGGTATCACCCGTTCCGAGGTGAGCATTGGCTTTGCGCATTCAGCAAAAGAACTGTTTCTTGAGAATGCGGGGCGGCGTAAGAAGCCAAGCTAAAACCAGAAAATACAGGAAATTATGCCCAAAAGCTGGGCGGTTTGATTCAATCTGCTCCCACACAAGAGTAAAAAGCAGATTACCGTCGCTCTTAAGTCGGTTTTTTGGCGTCCTCCGGATACGTCCCGTTCCTAATGGCAAGCGGAGGAACAAATGGCGCGGATATGTCGTAGTTTCGGGAAAATCCGTACGGCTCATTGATTGCGCAAAGCGCCATGCAAACGGCGCTTTGCGTATGAGAAAGTTATTTGCCCAGCAATGTGGCCACTTCTTCCCTGTTGATCACTTCTTTTTCCTGCAGCAGGTTGGCCAGCTTTTCGAGCATCGGCCGGTTCACGGTCAGGATTTCACGCGCCCGGCTTTCGCCTTCCTCGACCAGCATCTTGATTTCGGCATCGATCAGGCTCGCTGTGATGTCGCTGTAGTTGCGGTATTCGGAGATTTCGGTTTCCAAGAACTGCAACTGCTGGCGCTTGCCGTAAACCAAGGGGCCTAGTTTTTTGCTCATGCCGAGGCTGCAGACCATGTTACGCGCGATTTCGGTCGCTTTTTCGAGGTCGTTTTGCGCGCCGGTCGAAATACTGCCCAAAATCGTTTCCTCGGCGATACGGCCGCCGAGCAGGATCGCAATCTGGTCCTTCAGTTCGTCTTCGGTCGATAGGAATTTCTCCTCGACCGGCAGCTGCAGGGTAAAGCCCAAGGCCGACACGCCGCGCGGAATGATCGAAATCTTATGCACCGGCTGGCCGGTCGGCACGATTTCGGCGACCAAGGCGTGTCCGGCTTCGTGGTAGGCGACGCGGCGCTTTTCCTCGGTATTCAACACGCGGTTTTTCTTTTCGGGGCCCGCCAGAATGCGGTCGATCGCGGCTTCGAAGTCCTGCATTTCGACCTGCTTATGGCCGCTGCGGGTCGCCATAATCGCGGCTTCGTTCGCGATATTGGCGAGGTCCGCGCCGACCAAGCCGGGTGTACGCTTGGCGACCACCGAAATATCGATGTCTTTCGCAAGCGGCATCTTCCGAGTGTGCAGCTTCAGGATTTCGATCCGGTCCAGCAAGTCGGGCTTGTCGACGACGATCTGGCGGTCGAAACGGCCCGAGCGCAGCAGTGCCTTGTCGAGGATTTCGGGGCGGTTGGTTGCCGCCATCACGACTACGCCGACCGAAGTATCGAAGCCGTCCAACTCGGTCAACAGTTGGTTCAACGTCTGTTCGCGTTCGTCATGTCCTCCCATCACGGCCGGTCCGCCGCGCGAGCGGCCGATCGCATCAAGTTCGTCGATAAAGATGATGCAGGGTGCCTTGTTGCGCGCCTGCTCGAACAACTCGCGCACGCGCGCCGCACCGACGCCGACGAACAGTTCGATAAATTCGGAAGCGCTGATATTAAAGAATGGCACCCCTGCCTCGCCGGAAACCGCGCGCGCGAGCAAGGTTTTGCCGGTACCGGGCTGGCCGACCAGCAGCACGCCTTTCGGCATGCGTCCGCCGAGCTTCTGAATCTTTTCCGGATTTTTCAGGAAGTCGATCGATTCGCCGAGCTCCTGCTTGGCGCTGTCAGCCCCGGCCACATCCTTGAAGGTGATTTTCGGCTGCGTATCCTGATGGATGCGGGCTTTGTTGCCGATATTCAGAAACGACTGCGGGCCGGCAGCGGTCGTGCGGCGGAGCAGCCATGACCAGATGAACATGAAGATGAAGATCGGAATGATCCAGTTGAAAATCAGGTTGGACAGCCAATTGTCGCCGCTTCTGACCACGAAATCGACCTTGTTCTTCGCCAGCATTTCGGCCAGATCGGTTTGCCAGAGCGGCACGGTCATGAACGGTTTGCCTGTGCTTTCCCCGCTTTCGGGCTTGGTCACGCCGCTGATGTAATGCTCGGAGACGACCACTTTGTCGACCTTGCCTTCCTGCACCAGCGTCAGAAACTGACTGAACGGCATTTCGCCCTGGCGGATTTCCTGCATGTTGTTAAACGCGAGCAGAAGCAGAATGAAGGCGAGTGTAAAAATGATGATTTTTTTTTGCTTCGGGTCAATGTCCGGCGGTTTATGAAGATCGACCGGCGGCTTCTTGTTGGAAAATAAACCCAGTATGCTCGCCAAGAAACTTTTTAATACGTGCAAAAATTGGTTTAGCAGGGTAGTCAATAATTTCACTATAGCATTTTCGGGCTTTTCCATGAGGTTTTCCTGGGGTGGGTTATTTTATCCAGATAGAGCGGCGCCAGTCTTTTATCAATCGGCATCGATGATCGAACAATAGACAGTCATGATGTTGCGTTTTATTTTAATTTTTCGATTTGAAAAACCGAAACAGGAGCTTTCATTTTCCCGCCAAAATGGCCTCGACTTCCTCGTAGCAAATCGTATTTTTTCCGGACGCGAGTATATAGTCCGCAAGTTTGGAGATGGCTCGCCAATTATGGTAATTATTGATGAAATGGAATGCGGTCTGATGTAATTGATGCAGTTTGCGGTCGCGCTCTCGGTGATCGGCGGAATAACTGCGCAAATAGTCCTCAATCAGCGCCAGGTCGAAAGTGCCGCCGTAATTTCCGAGTGCGGGTGGGTCGATCAGTCGGTGCGTAAAGACCTCGCCATCGGTTTCGGCGACATATTTTGCTTCGGCTAAAGGCCCGGCGAACAGATTGATCACATCGGCTTCAAAGGCATTCAGCAAGTCTTCCTGCGTTTGAATCCAATCATGGCCGGTTTCTCTCGGCAGGTGTTGCAGATCGTCCAGAGTCGGCGGCAGCCCATGCAGCAGGAGGCCGCCCTCTACGCAGGCGATATAATTTTCATAAGCGGCATGGAAGTCCGCGGCGGCATCCGCGTTAGCTTCATTGAATCTGAGGTTGAATAAATGCGGAGGTATTTCGCGTGCCCGGTTGATCAAATAAATTGCGGCGGCGTGGCCGGCTTCATGAAAGGCTATGCAGCGTGTGCGTTTTTCCGGCGTGTAGGCGCCGGCATTGTTGATATGGAGATTACGTTTCATGGTGTGCCCCGTTGCGTTGTTCAGATGGATTGAATAATGTTTTGTAATTAGGATGAGTCGTTATCCGCTAACCAATAGCGGCATTGGTTGCTTATTTCTTGTTCGGCCTCAAGCCAGTCATCCAGTTCATGTCCACTTGCAAAATCTCTCCGTTCCGCTTTAAAGTAGGCCCTTTCCTCGACCATCTCTCTGAATTTGTCCGGAGTCATTTCTCCGCTCGCGTCACAACTCAGGTCGTTAACTTGCGTATTCATCGGAGTCTCCTGAAGTTTCAATGATCAGCTTTTTATGCTATCAACGAAAGTGGATGCCCGACAATTCGTACAAATACCTATATCGCTTTTGAGGTTTTTCGAATAAACCGCGCCTTGATTTCAAGCAACCAGGATCATGGGCTTATTTCTTATATCATAGTCTAGTTAAAATAATATTTTTGACGCTTCTAGCAATAAGGCTTCATCGATTCAATGCCAAGCGAATGGCGCCGTGCATGACGGCTAACGCGCAATCGGGCGCGAAATAAAAAAATGATGGATCTGTTTCGCTAAAACGGGTCGGTTTTGGTAATCTATTGAAAAGTGCGTAAAATTTGCAGACATCTTTTTTGCTAATCATTAACTCGAATTTCGTTCATGAACCCCGAAAGCTGCCAATCAGGCGCCGATGAGCCTTGCGAAACGATCATGGATGATTTTTTGCCGAGTAGCGCCGAGCTGTTCAATCAACTCTCAACTGCGCAAAAAAACTTGCAGGCGTCTGAGGACAAAATTAGGATGCTGGAGCAAAAATTGATCGAGCAGACCAAGGAGTTGACCGAAAGTAACCTCGCGCTGCAGCAGAATATCGACGCGCTCAAGCAATCGAAGCAGCGCTTGCGGGAGCGGGAGGCCCGGCTCAACTCGATTTTCAACGCCGCGGCCGAAGGCATCGTCACGATAGACCGGCACGGGATTGTGGTGACCGCGAATGCGGCGGTCAACGTGATACTCGGCTACACCGAGGAGGAATTGGTCGGGCGCAACGTCAATATGCTGATGCCGTTTGGTCATGCCGTGCAGCACGATCAGTACTTAAAAAATCATATCGAGACCGGTATTTCCAAAATCATTGGCATCGGCCGCGAAGTCGAGGGCTTGCACAAGAACGGCTCGACCGTGCCGCTGGATTTGTCTGTGGCCGAGTTTATGATCGACAGCGAGGTTTTTTTTACCGGTATTCTGCGCGACATCCGGCAACGGAAGCGGCAGGAGCGGGAAAACCGCCAGCATCTGGAAGAACTCGCGCACGTGACCCGCTTGGGCTTGATGGGGGAAATGGCGTCGGGTATCGCGCATGAGGTCAATCAGCCACTGACCGCGATCGTCGCCTATACTGAGGTGAGCTTAAGCCTGTTGACGACGCCGACTCCCGATACGGTGAAGCTGGCCGGCATTCTCGCCAAAACGCATCAACAGGCGCTGCGCGCGGGGCAGATCATCCATCGTATGCGCGATTTTGTCCGCACGAAAACCACCACGCGGAAAGCGGCCAGCATCAATCAGCTGATCAAGGATTGCATCGGTATGTGCGGGACCGAGGTCAAACTGCAAAATATCACCCTCGATTTGGAACTGGCGGAGGATTTGCCATTGGTCTATATCAATGAAGTGCAGATAGAGCAGGTGCTGTTGAATTTGCTCAGAAACGCGATCGAAGCGATGCAGGATATGCCGCAGGATCATCCGAGCCGCCTGGTGATACGCACGCAGTTGGACGATCACCACGGTGTCGAAATCAGGGTCAAGGATAACGGGCCGGGTATTTCCAATGCCGATCGCCCGAAGATCATGACGCCTTTTTACACGACCAAAAAAAACGGCATGGGCATGGGGCTGTCGATCAGTCGTTCTCTGGTCGAGGCGCATCAAGGTGCATTACGTTTCAACAGCCAGCCCGGAAAAGGCTGCACCTTTTATGTTACCTTGCCGTCGAAGGAGCAGACCAATGAGTTATGAGCAAAGCAACGCGATCGTGTATCTGGTGGACGATGAATTTGCGATCCGTGATGCCTTGACGCTGTTGATCGAAACTGCCGGCTTCAATATTCAAAGTTTTGAATCCGCGCACGAATTTTTGGACCGTTACGATCACAGCCGGCCGGGCTGTCTGCTGCTGGATGTGCGCATGCCGTCTATGAGCGGTCTTGAACTGCAAGAGGAACTCAGCAAACGCGACATCAATATTCCGATCATTTTCATCAGCGGCCATGCCGAAGTGGCCGATTCCGCGAAAGCCTTCCGGGCCGGCGCCATCGATTTTCTGGAGAAACCTTTCGAAAACAGCGTCTTGCTCGAGCGTCTCGAGGAAGGCATCAGCAAGGACATTTATGCCCGCACCGAACGGGCCGTGAGGAGTGACATTCAACACCGCCTGGCGCAGTTGACGCCGCGCGAGATGGAGGTCCTGCAACTGATCATCAGCAGCCATTCGAATAAAGAGTCGGCGAAGATATTGAAGGTCAGCAACCGCACCGTCGATGCGCACCGGGCGCGCATCATGGAAAAACTGCAAGCCGAAAGTCTTGCGGACTTGATGAAGATCGCGATGCATTGTGATTTGTTGTGATTGCGATCTGCTGTGGAATTTGCCCCCCGCCAAGCCCTAAATATCCACCGTCTTGTTTAAATCAAACCCCGGCACCGTTCTCAGGCCGGTATAGCCGCGCGGATTGCAAAGAATCCGGGTCCCGGCGATCCGGTAATCGACCAGGCAATGCGTATGGCCGTGGAACCACGCGGCAATTTCGTGTTGATGCATCAACGCTTTCAGATCATTGCAGTAGGCCAGTTTCTTGACCGCGCTCGGCGCTTCGTTCCAACTCCATTCCGACGGCGCATGATGCGTCACCACGACCGTTTTTCCCGAAAACGGCTGCGCCAGTTCGCTTTCCAGCCATGCTTTCGAACGCCGGTAGAACTCGGTATACTGGTCTGCATTCAGCGCCTTGCCGTCGAAGCGGATTCTTTTGAAATCGTTCAGCGACTCGCTGAGGGAATCGGTTTTTTCCTGGCCTTCGGTATAGAGATCGGCCCACAGCGTGCAGCCCAAAAAGCGTACCTGCCCGAAAATGAAACGCCGGTTTTCGAGAAACTGCACATGCGAGCCCTGGCATTGCTCGCGAATCAACAGCAAGGCTTCGCGATATTCATGCGTATAAAACTCATGATTGCCGGCCACATAGATGACCGGTTTGCCTAAGGATTTCAGCCAGGCGACGCCCTGGTCGCAAATGCCGATGTCGCCGGCCGCGATGATCAGGTCGGCATCGTTGTCCGGGGCTTCCAGCTTGCCGAATTCCAAATGGATGTCAGAAAAATAATTGATCCGCACGATTTCACTCTGCCCTTGACACGCTCAAGGCGTATAATATAGAACACTTTTTAAATTAGCCATTCCTTATTGAAAGTTTAATCTATGTCCATCAGTCTTAGAAAAATCACGCATCAGGTTTCGGTCGGCGACGTCAAAGTGGGCGGCGGCGCACCGATCGTTGTGCAATCGATGACCAATACCGATACGGCCGATGTTACCTCCACAGTCAACCAGATCATCGAATTGGCCGAGGCGGGTTCCGAAATTGTCCGGGTGACCGTCAATACCGAAGAAGCGGCGAAGGCGGTGGCGGAGATTCGCAATCAGTTGGACAAGAAGGGGTATACGGTGCCGATTGTCGGCGATTTTCATTTCAACGGCCACCGGCTGCTCGAAAAGTACCCTGATTGCGCGGCCGCGCTCGACAAATACCGGATCAATCCCGGCAACGTCGGCCGCGGTAAAAGCCGCGATCCGCAGTTTCAACAAATGGTCGAATTCGCCTGCCAGTACAACAAACCGGTCCGCATCGGTGTGAACGGAGGCAGTCTGGACCCGGCGGTGCTGGCCCGGTTGCTCGACGAGAACCGTGAACTGGCGAATCCCGAGCCCTTGGCAGCGGTGACCCGCAAGGCGATCGTGATGTCCGCGCTCGAAAGCGCCGCCAA
>Ga0208264_1000361_pt1 | contig 15194 bp, 10 predicted proteins | sample LakWasMet31_HOW6_2_FD_183873 | JGI IMG/M metagenome (GOLD analysis project Ga0208264, IMG submission 183873) | Freshwater sediment methanotrophic microbial communities from Lake Washington under simulated oxygen tension - Sediment Metagenome... | ecosystem: Environmental > Aquatic > Freshwater >...
TCAAATCCCGTTTACCTTTAACAAGTAGCGGGATTCTTTTTAACTCATAGTTATCTAGGTAATTTTCAACCTGCCGGTGCTTGAGAATTCCATTCATATTTTTTTTGTAAACGCTTTGATATTTTTCATAATATGTTATAAGAAATTGACAAATGTTATTTATTTGTTGCTTGGTTTTAGGCTATGTTTTTAGCTGGCTCTAAAAATGTCAGCAGCATAACTATCGGCTTTCCAGATAAAGAATACGAATTATTAATAAATTTGATCTATTATGATATTTAACTTAAAGTTTTTGAAAAACCTAATTAGCAAATCAAACTTTTAGAGGCGCGTCATGCTATCTAGTAAAAGAGTTATACCTTTTTTTTCGCTATCGTTATTTGTTATATCCCTGGCAATATTAGTTTTCAGTGAATATTACAAAGTTAAAAGTAATGCATATATGGTAGTAATGTTGCTCGGCATTTCGGCTATTACTTTCACTGATCTGTTAATACGTTTAGAATTAAAGTTATTATTAAAACTCAATATGCCCGTTATTCTTATTGGTCCCATCTCCATAATATCTGTTTTTCTATCTACTCGTATTGCCTATTTCTGTGAAACTGGAAAATGGTTTGATGGCTCTGCTTTTTATTTTTGGGTGAGCATAATTCTTGTTTTTGCTAGGTTTACTATTTCCTATGCTATTCAATCTATTGAAAGAATTATGACAGATATGCTTTTAGATAAGCATACCGAAGGGCAATATATAAGTTTTAATGAGGAAGATGATGACGATTGGTTATCGCTATCCAATTTAGAAGTTGAAATGGTTCACTATGGTGATCCAGATATAAATTTTAGTGAGTTCCGTTTTCGTTAGTTATATTAAAAACGGATCGACAAATTATATTCATCGTTGTTGGTTGGAGTCTGACATTACTTGTCAGACTCCCTAAGTATGCGTATGGACAGTGACAGTTATTTGAAAAAACAGCTTGTTAACCCTTTTTGACAGGCCCCAAAACTCGCCGAACGTAGGTTTGTGTTTCTTTAAAAGGAGGAACCCCATGGTATTTATCAACATTGCCCTCGCCAGCGTTGTAGCCTGCGACTGCCTTAACCTGGTCTCCATCATATCTTTTCAATAGCCAGCTCACATATTTTCCAGCCCCCTCTATTGCTTGATATGGATCCCTAGGATTAGTAACCCCAAATCGCTTCGCCGTGTCTGGCATAAGCTGCATAGAACCTACAGCACCATCCTCTGAAACGGCGTTATTGTTCCATCTACTTTCAGCTAATCCCATTCTTTCCAGCAGATCATTAGGGATATGGTACTTAGCTTCGACTTGATCAATATAGTCTTTCAAGTGACTAGGAGTCTTTAAAGTTTTTTTTTGAGAGGGATGAGCTGTGGGCATAGCTTTATTATCTGATGAATGGTTTTGACCTTGTGAATTATTATAATTTTCAACTGCTCGAACTAAGTCTGGACGATTTTGCGTAGCTGCGCGTTGCAATACCTTTGCGACATCTCCACCAGCCTCGCCTTCAGCTGCTTTAAGGTTATTTACGGCATTAGTATAATTCGATGATGCCACCCCCACACCCGAATCGCCAAGATAGCTAGTGACTGGTGAAAGTAGCGCTCGCTTGTAAACCTCTTGCTGCGCAGCAGTAAGGTTACCAGCGACTTTTTTTGTTTGTTCGTTTGCCCACGAATCTACTGCTTCATTACCTCCCTCAGGATAAGCTTTCCAGGCTTTTGTAACCGAATCTAAAAAACCACTCCCTTCTGATTGTGCTTTATTAAATGCTCCAACGAAGCCATTGAATCCTCCAGAAACAGCATGCCCTGTTTGTTCTAACCCATTGACAGTATTGGAGAATGACCCACCAAGTACATCCAGGTTCTTTTCCGATACAGATTGATCGCCAGTTGCTGCTTCATGGATTGCGTTACGAAATAATTGTTGCTTTGTATCGGCCATTATTTGGGTACCTTGGCTTGCATTTTCGGCTATCTCCTGGCGTTCGTTCTGATAAAAGCGATTAACATCCTGCTCGCCGTGACCGACATGCTCTTTAGCCTCGTTTATTATAGATGCCGCTCGTTCAGGTAGATTTTTTGCTTCAGAACGTGGGTTATGTAAGCTAGCACCTTGAACGTTTGAACTAGTAGTACCAAAAACAGGTGAATTATGTTGCTGCGACTCATTGGCCTGTGGATTTATATTTGAACTTGGTTTTGGCGCATCCCAGGTATCACCAATTAGTTGGTATCCTTCGTTTTTTGCCATAACGGCTTCATTCGCGGCCATTTTTCTATAACTTGTTGGGGAATGACCAGTAAGTAATGCTAGTCCTGCCGCTGCATGAGCCTGGTCTTTATTTGTAATTAATCCTGAAGACCTCCAATCAGCAGCTAAGCGTTGAGTATCTCCTCGCAAACCATACTTATCCAAAGAAGAATCGAGCCTTGTCATTAAATTATCATTACTGGCAATTTTAAGACCCGTTTCAGCAGAACCGAAATTTGAAGAAGAACCAAATCGACTTTGCGCAGAAACGGAACTACTGTAAGTATCAGATGCAGATACTGCATCGGTCGCACTTTTTTGCAATGTCGATAAATCTTGAGATTGCAAGCCTAGTGACGCGACTTCTCTTGTACCAGTTTGGGCGTCTGTGGCGATGTTACGCGCAAGTTCTGTCTGCCATGATTGATCAGATGAAACTCTCTCAGCTATATCTGTTGCTATTTCGTCATTTTTAGCCCCCTTTATTCCGAATTGACTACTTAATCTATCTGATACTTCAGCTTTTAACGCAGCACCGGCAAGCTTACCGGACGCCCCCCCGCTAGCCGCCCCTGCAATCATAGATGTTAATTCTTCAGATCGTCCATTAAGCTCAGAATACTTATTTGCATACCCTTCGGCAGTGCCCTGCATAAATTTATCCGTCGCACTGCCACTACTGGAAATTCGATTGGATAAGCCTTTTGACGTTGAACCATCGTGATTAACCCCTGCTGAGCTAGAAACGGCACTTCCCAGGTTATCCATGAAGGTACTTGATGCCTGTTTCGCGTAGGCTGATGCCGAAGAAACTGATGCACTTAGGTCTTGGCCAGCTGTATAACTAGGCAAAACTTTCTCTGCTCCAGTAACAGAAGTTCCGCCTAAAGGTGTATTTTGATATTTCGGTTGCATATTTAACACTGGCGCGGGACTGCTAATGTCAGGGGATTGAATCTTTTCGTTCACAAAGTCGCCACCCTGCATACGTCCCATAAAATGAGTTGCTGTTACAGCTCCACCATAAACCAACATCATCGTAATGGCAGGTGTCGAAGAGGCTAACATGCCACCAATCGAAATCCAGTCCTGAATGGCCATGTCCATTTGATAGATGCCTTGAATTGACGGCAAGTTATATTGTGCCGCATTGAGTGCGGCCATTTTTGCTGTTGCTCCCATAGTAATGAACATATTGATGATGGACAAAATTGGCATCCATAACTGAATCCATATTAGTAGAAGAAAATATTGTCCCATCATCTGAACACCCTTTGCTCCGAGCATAACCATGAATGCCATCAAGGGTGTAAGGGCATATGTGTAGCCTTCTATCCACGTCATCATAGGATGAATCAGCCGAGAAAAAAGCGTCTGCTCTGCTGCCCATTGAGAATTCCTTTGTTGTACAGCTTGCTCAATCATGGCGGCCTTATTCCATTTCAATCCATCTTCGTACCTGCCTGATACCCCTTTTTCAAACATCGGAGTTACTAAAGATGACAGCATATAATCTGAAGCTGATACATTTCCTGCCGTTAGACCGGTTAACGCGTCATTTATACGGGCATTAGCATCATTCGCGTTTGCTACTTTTAATGCTCCTTTTAATAGATCCCCAACACCTTGTATACCCGTAGTAGTTACATACGTATTTAATGTTGTCCAAGCGTCAGTGCAAGTTTGAATTTTTCTTCCTCCAATATAGATTTCTGTCGTGTAGATGTCTGACGCGAATCGAATGGCACCCATTATTGATTTAGTCCGCATGATACTATCCAGTATCGTAGGGTCTAAATCTACACCCGTCAGCGTACATTCTTTTATATAATTGATAAATGAACTTTCAAGATCAGTTCCGTTTGTGGGAGCATTTGCCTTCCCTAATTGAATTCTAGATAATAAATTTCTTCGAACCGTCGTCAGCACTTGGAGTGAGTCGGCAAATCCATGCGTTGTCATAGGTGGGGTGCCAAATGCCTGTTCAAAAGAATTCGTTAAATTGTAACCAATGTTTGAAATAATATAACCTGCCGCTGCCACGCCTATAGGAACATTCGCGACGACCACAACGTTTCCGTTATAAGCGTTTTCTGCCTTTACCGTTGCCTTGGGAACAAACATACACAAATAAATCAACACACCAACGAGCAAATCTTGATATCTAACACCCCTCGAATCACCTTGCAATAACCCTCTGATGACAACCATAAAGACACCTAGAGCTGCACCAATACAGGCAGAGACAGCGAAATCATGAGTAGCAGTTAGCATTGCAGTCGCATTTAGAACGGACTGCAAGAATCCAGTGTCGCCAATAGAATATATATCGAAAACGGTTTGCGCCATTGTAGTTACTTTTGATTAGTTTGAGGGGTAGGAATCCTGAGAAGCCGGTGATTGAGCAAAGGATCCATAGGACTTTGCCTTTGATGCATTCATAAGATTTGTATAAAACGCTAACATTTGTTGCGGACTACCATATCGCCCAGACAACTCTTCAGACTCAGCCTGGATCTCTTGTCGCGCAGCCGATATTGTGGTTTGAAGTAGCCCGCTATAGGATTGATCTTTCAATCGACTTGCCTGCTCAACGGCCTCAATCATGCCATAGACCATTAATTGAGCCAGTTCAAGTGCGATCATAGGTGAAGCTTCAGCTGCAAAAGTCCGTGCCGAACCAATATCCTCTCTGGCCAGATTTCGTATAATTGCTCCAAGTGCACTAGGCACTACCTCCATAAAGCCCATTTCGGCATTAGAGAGAGTCCCTGAATTTGTCGCAAACTTATAAATCAGGCCCATATTTGATGGTGTACCGAGCAAAATATTGCTAACTCTCTGCTTTAAACCGATCAGATTTATGCTTTCTGGTGTTGGGCTAAGGCATCCATCAATTTCAAGAGTGTCGCATTTGTAAGCTCTAACCTTCTGGTATCCATTGTTTCCGGATCCATTAATAAGATCTTTTAAGTTAATAATTTTAGGGGTTGTAGCGACAGGGTTGGATTCACCCTTACCATCAGGCGCATTCTGCAAGGGCTGTACAATCACGGAGCCAGTTAATGACATAATCGCCTGTAATAAGTCGTTGCCACCAAATTTGAACCAACTTCCCGCATTATTCTTATTTAGGGCTCGCCAGACTAAATTACCTTGAATATCCGTTTTCACTTCATTAGGAGCTGCTGTTTTTATCTGTGCTGAGGGATCTCCTAATCCCGTTGTATTTGTATTGGCGCCGAATACATCGGTAATATTATCTTTGATAGAAATATTAGATTTCTTCATTTTTTGTTGCATTTCCTGTGGCAGAATGCTGGTAGCATCATTTACTAGGCCTTGAGCAAGCTGACAGGAATTTGAAAAGTGCTGGTTAAATGCCTGAATCTTTTTTTGCAAGTCGGTCATGATTTCACCAACCGCAGGACTCATTGCATTGATGGCAAGTTGAAATGCATAACCTGCCGCATTCGCGGGAATCGCACGCATCATCGTAATAAATTGGTTCATATTTATGAATGAAAATGATCCTCCATATAAATCAATACCACCACACCCCGCACTAAATGATGGGGGAACCCATGAAGCTAAGTTAGTCTCAACAATTCGATTTCTTGCAACGACAGATCCACCACTAATAACGCCTCGTCGTTGCCCCATATGCGCTGTTGGACTAGACACGTTTGTCATGGTGCCGAACATTGAATCCATTTCTGATTGTAAATCAGCTTTTACACTGATCGGTACGGCGAATGACAGTATGACAATTGCGATGGTGGGCTTTTTAAAGGGTAACAATTGGATTTTCATAAACTAGTGAAATCATTATTGGTTTAAGGTGTATAACGCGCTTGTCGCCGTATAGCGTTAATCATATCAACGGGATTTTCCATCATTTCAGGCGTAATATCGGTTGGCGATGGAATAATAGAGGGCACCCTGTTTTGCCCCCTTGACTTGTCAAAAGATTCTTCGTCAATCCAGCCGGCAGTTCGGGCGGCCATAATAATACGTCCAACCAACTCATCCATTGCCAAAACACCCTGGGTAATAGGTGCAATGTCGCTTGGAGGTTTAAGCATAAAAACAGCGGGGGTTGATACCACTCCTAGCATCCCTGCTTGACCATCATCCGTGTGAAAATCAGTATAGAACCCTCCGGGCATTGGCTTTCCATCCAATGAAACTGCGTAAACTTTGAACCCGAAGGTATTTTCTAGTGCTGATAATATAGGTGCTTCAATTTCGCAGTAACGACAATCTGATCGAAAGAAAAATAAGATCCCTGCTTTCTTTGCAATTGATGAAAGCACTTTGTTTGTTGTTAGCATTGATTCACGATTTGCTTCATTAACCGCTGCGGTTGATAAGGGACGCCTGGTGTTCTCATCAAGCATTGGATCTGACATGACAACTTGCTTAGCAACATCAGTGAATTTAGTAGCCTTGTCCAACATGACACGTTGTAAATAATAAAAGGCGGCAACATTTTCCCTGCTCGGATCATCAATTGCTTTATCACGATATTTGTCCAAATTCTTCCTAAACCATTCCGCAGACATCGTAGCTGGTTCTGGCTTTTTAATTGCTTCCTTGGGCTTTTCTGGAGGCGGAAGATTGATTTCCGTTACCGGCTTTGGCTTTATTGGCTCCGGCTCCGGCTCAGGCTCCGGTTCTGGCTCAAGCTTTTCTTCATGCCAGAACCATCCTCGTGCTTTATCTTGATAAAAAGAAGGCTCAGAGGAAGATGGGGTTTCCATTCCTCTGGCCAAGTGGTTTGCCAACAAATTGCTGACAATGAGTAGAAACCAGAATAATTTTTTCATAGCAGAAATTATCCAAGCATTTTTATACAGTGGTAGCTGAATAAATTACTAATTTCTGCATCATTCGATAAATATTTAAGAAATAAGACCCCTTGTGCGCCTGACCAAAGGTTTTGATCGTTCCGATTCGTTGTCCTATCCAAACGTGCTTTGAACAGTGATTTTTCGAGAGGGTATTGAATAAAGCAGGTAAAACTGAAAACAGTTTTATAGAGAGGCTGTTTTTAAACATAAACACCTTGTTTTCAAGTCGATAGGTTACAGACAACGCCATTGGTCGATCATGGCGACTTGTAAGGTTTCCCTCGATCTCAATGCAAGGTGTTAAATTGCAATGGTTGGTATCAGTAAGCGTAAGAAGTTTTTACGGATACCTTGCTTTCTTTTTAATTTTAATTCGTTTCTTACAAAACAAGCTCGGTTAATTTTGAAGTTAACCCGACAAAACGAGTTATTGCCACATGGATACCGGCTAGCTGACTAACAATATCATTCATAGGGGTATAATCCAAGGCAGATTCAATTTTTAGAATGTCTTCAACAACCTGACGTTGATCGCCATAGCCATCTATGAGTCCCAAAGCCAAGCCAGACTCCCCACTCCAGGCCAGCCCAGTAAACAAAGTTCCATCATCCTTTAAACGGTCTCCCCTTCCCTCTTTAACAACTTGAATAAATTGCTGATGCACACTCTCTAACAGCTCGTTAACAAATCTAACAGAGTCGGGATCGGTGTCTGTAAACATATCCATAACCCCTTTGTATTTTCCTGCTGTATACAATCGACGCTCTACTCCGATTTTTTTCATGACTTCGGTAAAACCGAAACTATCCAAACGAACACCAATGGAGCCTACCAAGCTGGCTCGATTTGCATAGATTTTATCCGCGGCAACTGCAATATAATATCCTCCAGAAGCACCGGCATCACCAATCACCGATACAACCCTTTTTTCCGGATATTTTGCTTTTAGGCGTTTAATTTCATCATGAATCATGCCTGCCTGAACTGGGCTCCCACCTGGGCTATTGATGTCCAAAACGACTGCTAGTGACTTTTCAGCACTGAACGCATTACGTAATCCTTTCATAATACGCGTTGCATTAGCTTCCGAGTTGGCGGCAATTTCACCGTCAATGTGGATTACCGCCGCGTGCGCGTGATTTCTGCTTTGATAGGATTTAAAATTGGAAATGACTGCCGTTCCTACAAATATAGCAAATATGCCACCAGAAACCACTTTGAACAGCAAGCCGGTACGCCTAAGCTTTTTCATTTCAAGGGTATTTGAGCGCACAATTTCTATTAAAGCGTTGAGTTCTTCTCCTTTCGGGTCTTGTGTCATTGTTTACTCCAGAATTTCATAGTCAATTAAGCTAGATCCGTCACCAGTTAAAGAACTGAACTGCCTAGTGTACTGATAGACTTTTCCATTCCAGGCTGCGACTTGCTGACGCCCACCAAATTGCCACGCAAAGGCCCAGCGTCCATCACCGCTCATTGATCTTAAGAAGGCCAGCGCAGCTGGATTATCAAAAGCAATTTCTTCCATCGCTCCAAAGTGTCCCTTATCAAAATCGGCATGCGGTTCTTTTCGAGTGATGACTAAACCATGCGTCGTTGAAGCGTGTGCCACGGGGTCCATACCACTTTGCCAGGTTGCGTTAAACCCGAGTATCCCGTCTCTTAATGGATCAATCGTTTTTTCCATCTCATTGCCCATTTTGACACTGACCCAAAGCGGCTCGCTTGCACCAATTAACCGGTAAGATCGCCACAGGTCTGTTTGATCATTATTACAATTAATAACGCATTGCGCTTCAAGCTTGGAATCCTTTGCAGCCTTTTTGATCCGATTTATCATGTCTTCCCTAGCCATCGTCGCTGCCTCCGTCGATGAATTGGCTGGTGCATCCAAATAAACACGACTATAAGCTTTGTAGTATTGTCCATGACCACTAGTCAATGCACCGATCACCGTTACGCCTAGGCCAACTTCTGCAAACGCATGACCACCTGCACTTGAAAATGCCTGTCCAGTAGAAAGGGATGCTAAAGATCCTGCAGCTAAGGACGTCCAATGCCGATTTTGGGATGTATTATCATGCACAAATGTGCCCATTGCCTTATCAAACGCTTGCCTTCCCGCCTTGGGGGGCAGGATTTCACGAATTAACCAGGATACTTGTCTTGCTGTATTAATATCCGGTGATTTTTGTTTAATTTCTGGTACCGTGAGATCTTTATAGCCATGTAATCCAGCGCAACCAGAACTGGTAACTACAAGTATCGCTGCAATTTGCAGTGCTTTATTGGTTTTTATCATTGTCTATTTTCATCAATTGTTAGGTGGCGAAGGTGTTGGTTCCGGCGTAGGCATTGGACCAAATGTCCATTCTTTGGACTCTACTTTTTGTCGAATGTCATTTGCATCAATTGGTTGAATTCTTCGTTGATTTCTATCTAATGCGTTTAATCGAGTACCGTCTGTATTAAGTACAGATCCCGCTCCGGTTAATCGATCAATATTCAATTTTTGACTAGCATTACCCTCAGTTTGTAACCGATTTGTCGATTGTAAAATGGCAATCCATTCATCCAGATTGACATTGTCCCAGTTGACTTGATTCAGTTTGCCAATTGGTATTCCATCACATGTTGGATTTTTGATATCACCAAAGCTCATACCAAGTTGTGGGCGGATTTGTTCCTGCATAATTCTGGTCAAAGGAGATGAGAAGCAACAGTAACTTTCTTTTTGTTCTATGCAAGCCCCTAGCATTTTTGAAGCGCAATACGTTCCTAGATAGTGACATGCCTTTAAAGTTTTCTTTGCTGCCAATTCGTATTCTTCTGGCTGGCATTTGTAAACCATCTGAATAATCATTACTGCAATTTTATAGACGGCATATGCAATCATAAAAACATTCAGCATAGAACCAATCATAGCAGCACCACCACCAACTTGAATACCTCCGCTAGCCGCACCCGAGGTCATTGTTCCACTTTGGCTGAACGCGGCTTGACCACCTGCACTAAAAACCATATTAGCGGCTTGGGGGCCAAATGTGTCGGCAGTCCATTGAGCTACCATTTCCATAGCTTTAGATGTGAACTGATCAATAAGCCCATTTTGTGCAAAGTCAGAGAATGTGGCGGTGCATTGACCTGTGATGCTATCGACCTGTGTATCCAGAAAACTAGTCACTGCAGAATAGGCTGCGTCAGCCGTACTTGTAATGGGATCACTAAGCGTCTGCCATGCTGCCCTGACGGGCGTTGTTGCATCAAGTCGCATTACAGCGTTATGTACTTTACTCACTCCGTAAATCATATCGAGATATTCGCCAAGCCCGACATTATTAGGAGAATTGCAACAATCAACTGAGGTGATTCCTAGTCCTACAGTTTTGCAGGATCCACCCGTACCGTTAAATACGGTGCATGTCTGCGCATCTTGCTTGTTGACACAGGTTTTATCCATCGAGGCTTGCTGTGCAGCATTCAGCGCCGCAGTCGCTCGCACAAAATCCTTACTCTGGGTTTTATTGATATTGACACATTCTTCTCCCATGCAACGAACCGGTCCTGAGCAAGTTTGGCTGCTGCTACTAGTCACTGTTGGTACGTTCACAGAAGAACCACAGTCATAAACATCTTTAAACAACCAGCATTTGCCAGTCGTACTGCCCGTTGCACCCTCTACACAATCTGAACGTATAAAAGCGCAGCCTTTTGCCTCATAATCTGAACACTTATTTGCCGAAGCAACAACCGAGTCACTTGGACAATGCTGAACTCCGTCACTATCAGTCCAACAGGTTCCTTTTGATTGTAAATCGCAAGTCGCTGTCATTGTTGCTTGAGAGCAGGTTGAACTGATTCCCGAAAACGGTGGTTTGGAAAAATATGGATCACAAACGTTAATTGGTCCGGCAGCCGTTATGATTTCCATGCAAGATTTGTCTTTCACCACCTTCCCGGGATCAACCTGGCAGCTAGTTTTAACATCTTTGCATACCTTATCGGCCTCGGCATTGATTAAATTTTGGCAAGCACTATCTTGAAAAGTCCATTTGTCTTTTGTAATGATTTTTTTGGGATCATACATAATTCTAATTTTCGAATAACCTTCCCCCCCACCAGATACCATGACCTTGACTGAAAAGTTTAATGGCCCGGGCGTTTGAAAGTACTTTGTTATGTCGATGGATTTCGATGAACTTGAACTTGTATACGACTCACACGCTTGCGGTTTCCAGCCATTCGTCCCAGTCCAAATAAGTTGGTTGTCCAGAAATACCCTTAAGTAGTCATCCCATTGTGCGCTCACGATATTGGCACTAATGATGGCTTCAGGATGTACTAGTGTATAGTTACTATCCGCCTTGAAAATGCCACAAGCACTGTGCCAATAGTCATCGCCTATTTTTCCGACCCATATATCCGTGCACCCTTCTCCGCACGAACTTATCTTTGTTTCCCCACTGACGGGCAAGATAACGGGTTCTATTTGTAGATCATGGGTTGCGACACACTGCGTTGGTAAAGCAGGTGTTCTGGAGCAAGTTTTATAATCAGGTAGCTTGGCCGAAAATGAAGTGTTCGTAAAGGTGTTGTTCGATGAACAATCAGAAAACGTACTCGCTATCGAACTGATATTACCCATTACATCATCTGTTTTTTTCCAAATCGGATCATTCGTTAAGTCAGGTTTCGCTTTGTTTGCAGAGTTGACGATTGTTCGGTAGGCTTCACCTGTGCGACTGACCTCGCCGCCCAAGGTTGTTTGAGCGGCCAACCCTGCAGAGATGGTACCGGCATTATTATCATATAACCCAGTATATTTAGTCACATCACCACCGTCCGAACCCTGGAACAGTTTTGTTACAGGAACATCCACTGGCACTGGTCCGTTTTTGCTAGGCACCGTGAAGTTCAAACTGCCTTCATTACTTAGTGATGGGGGGTTGAATTGTTGTGCAGCTTTATTTGCTGCATCTTGACCTTGTAGTGCGCTATCCTGCATAGCATCAGCAAGACACCGTTGAATGGGTGTCCAGAACATAAGGAAAGACAATAACAAACAAAGCGCTTTTGTTGGCATTTTATGAAAGGGTAAGTCATTAATATGTCTCATGTTATACACCTGAACAACAGTCCTGCCATCGCCACAACATGTGTATGTGACTTTCACCCGGCCCAGGAAATGTATGAGCATTTCCCCACCGGAAAGGACTTTCTCCAATTTCATGACGGCGTTCCGTATCCGCCACCGGATAAAACATTGTCATTCCATATTGGGTTTTTGGAATGAATGGATGAATCGTTCCTCCACACAACTGTTCATTTCCTACTGTTTTACGGGCTAATCCGCGTCGATGAAGCGCTGCGGTCGCTCTGGTTGCCAGTAAACTGGTAATTCGTGGATCTGATCCTGCACTGGGGTTAGTGGTTCCAGATAGCGGATACATACTCCCCCAAGTGCCTGCACACCAAAACATCGAATCAATTGGATGACCTGCCGTGGCGGCCACGGCGTCCGTAATACAGGCGGATTGTGCGACTGGATTTGCAAATAGTGCGACTTCTGGATTGGTAAAAAAGGCTAATTCATCATTATTCCAAGTCGGATCCAGCTCTGACATATACATCAAGTCGAAGTCGTTATAGCCATCTGAGTTACAACGATCTTCCCAGAACAAATCTAAAATTATATACAGCGGATAGGCAAAATAGTGATAGTTATAATAGGCAATCTCACCTAAATCTTGATTGGATTGCCCTGTGGTTCCTTGTAATCTCAGATGAGAGGAGCCGATTTTTTTGCCGCCCAGTGCTGGTGAACACCATGGCGTCGTCACCAATTCAACAAGCCTGCTTGGCGACCAAAAGCCGAGCGTAAAACCTACTTCAGGTAATAATGATCCCGCTTTATCGCACGCACAGAATACCCAGTCTGCCGCGCCCTCTGGTACATCGCCATCTCCCCAGGATGATCCACCAATACGCAACGGGAACAAACACCCCCAGCATACATCGGTAATGATTTTACCCGACCAGATTTGTGCATCTGGACACAAGGGATCTTGGGTGGTCGTTTCAGAACGGGCCGATACCACAAACAAAGACAAGCTCAGCATGATCAGCTTTAATAAGTTACTCATGGATGTTCACCTCCCCATTGCTTAGCATCCGTAAACCCAGCAACATTAAATTCATTGACTTGGAATTTGTTGCCCGATTGTTCAATCATGACGGGGACGTGTTCTAATTCGAATTTATCTCGCACTTCAGGTGTTAACAGATAAACAGGCGCGCCGATTGCCGTTTCAACCTCAGTCAAGTGTATCCAACCATCCGATTTTTCAATTTCTGTGGTCACGTACATCACATGGCGATTCTTAACCACTTCGCCTAATTGTTTAACAAGCATGACTTGTTCGGGCTTAGTCCCGTTGAATACCAGCAATCGCTGAGTGAAGGGAATAAAGTCTAACGGATTGACACGCTGCCCTGCCCTAACAACCAATTTTCCATTGGGGGTCACAAGGTCGCGCGGGGAGGTCACAGTAGGATCAATGACACGTACCCTGTCGACGGGAGCGTCAGGCAAGGTATAGAATTTATATTTGTTCCAGTAATGGGCAATTGCCGTATTTTTCTTTTCTTCCCAATTGATGCTTTTGATGCGATTTTGCATTTCCTCAATCAGGTCGAGTTCGGCTATCTCTTTAATTGGACCTTTCACACCTAACTGCTGAGTGGTTCGCGCTTTCTCATCCTGATCAATATGTGAGAGTAACCACTGTGTGCCATAGACACCCTCCACCTTAGCCAGTACATTACCGTTATCCTCCAAGGTTAATGTTGGGACAACATCAACTCCTGCTTTTAGGAACCGTGTTGGGTCGATTACCATATGTGGCATTTTGTACGATGGGAAATTCTTTTTTGCTAACCCGTATAAGTCATGCGTAAAAGTTGGGATTTTTTGGCCTTTTTTTACACCACGAAATACCACTACGACATCGGTACGACCGGCGGCTTCGGCAAACAATGCCTTTAGTCCATCATCGCCTAACGACGTTGATGCGTAAATGACAAATTGACGGCCTGTTTTTTTTTCATTTCTCGGTACCACAGAGTCCAAGACTGAGTTTTTTTGTGCAGACTGAATTGTCGATCTTGCTTGTGCCTTCGCTATTGCGGATAAGTTATTTGGGTCTAACCATGACGGACGTTCCAACTTATCAACATGCTCGATAATTGCTCTTGACCGAGTCAAAAACTCTTCTTCAGCAAAGGCAGTTTGCGAAAAGCAAACGGCGATGCAAAATAACAGCTTGGTCTTGCGTTGTATTGAAACCATTTTGAAACCTGGCTCACTATTGGTTAATAATAATCTAACGCTTAATAAAGGCGGCTATTTAAAAAACTTCATTGCCTTTGCTTCAGTTTTTCTAAAACAGGTTGAATGGCTTCTGCATTCAACGCATCAAGTTCCTCATCAGCGACATCTACTTCCGGTTCTTCTGATGGAATTTCAGCTTCTAAACCACGGTGTCTGGCAGCTGCTCGTGCTGATTTTTCAGTGCCAACAATTTGTCTGGACAAACGCAATAGACGTTGCTGCCATTGATAAATACCATCGGCTCGTTGCTTGTTGTCAAAAATAGTGGTTAACCAAAGTGAATCAAGGATTTGCATCAGTGAGTCCATGTTTTCCAACAGTGAGGTGAACTGAGCGACCCGCGGCGATACAATAGTGATCTGCTCATGTATCGGGTTGCTATAGCGAGGTAATTCGTTGATACCTTGCTGGTCACGAATGCTATTTAAGCGATTTTTTTCTTTTTGTATATCCGTGGCACAATTTTCGATCAGCTTGCTCGTACTCTTTTCGATGGCGTCGATTTCTGCCGGTGAGCCAATAATCTGAAATATGGCATCGATGGCATAAAGTGACCTTACCACCTGGCGAAACTGCCGTGAAAAAACGCGCTTTGCTTGTTCACTGTTCAAGGTGATGCTACGGTCGAATATCGGGCGACTATAGGATTGGTCGCCGGTTACTTG
>Ga0208264_1000364_pt1 | contig 15172 bp, 10 predicted proteins | sample LakWasMet31_HOW6_2_FD_183873 | JGI IMG/M metagenome (GOLD analysis project Ga0208264, IMG submission 183873) | Freshwater sediment methanotrophic microbial communities from Lake Washington under simulated oxygen tension - Sediment Metagenome... | ecosystem: Environmental > Aquatic > Freshwater >...
GATTTTAACGCCTGCGGTGCAGTCGACCAGCAAACGGAAGGTTTGTTACCTTGGTATAAAGTACCAGGCCGGATTACGGCTAACTTAAACATCATCTTTGCTGATGACGGCAATTTTGCAGATGCTGCCTACCCAGGCGTTTATCCCTTATCTGAAAAAGACGGGATATGCACGTGGAAATTATCAGAAATACCAGAAAGATTTAGTGTGGAAATTGCATAATAACTGACTATTAATCCGTAAATTTGATGTAACCGTAGATTCGGTTTTTACATCTTGTATCTCCTATGGTCCATGTTATCATCCGCGCAAAGGGCATATTATCATTAGCCAAATAAGTGACGGTTCGATTGAGTATTCGCCTGCAGGTTGTAAGGTGCGCTGTGTGTGCCAAAAAAAATATTTTCATATAAAACAGATAGGTACGGGCAGTGTGCCCTAATGGACTACATGAAATTACATAGATGGAAGACTGCCTTTGTCGCTTTAGCCTTAATACTTACCATCCAAGACCTTCCAGCGTGGGAACCCATAAAATGCATTGCTCCAGTTAATATCGGCAAACACAAGCTTTGGGCAAAGCCAGTTTACAATCCCGTACTTGATCCAGAAACCATTCCAATTGGTTCCCCGCAATATTTCGCTGTACTGGATGCGTTAAAACGCATGGATCTTAATCCAAGCAACTTCCGTTATCATTACGGAGGCATGGATAATACGGATGGCGTGGCGGTAAACAATGGCGAGAGCGAAATCTGGATGAAAGATTTGGGGCCAGGTTTTGCCGAAATTTCGGCAGTTGAAGAAAGTGATTCAGATTATTCCTCAACCTGCACAGCCACAGAATCTGACATCATAATCAACACCCATTACCGCATGCAGCGCCCGCCAGCGGAGACCAATAAACTGGAATACAGCAATAATAAAAACCAGCTATTTGTCTATGGCGGCAGCAATGCGCATTTAATTTCTACAGTAATGCATGAATTAGGGCACGTAGCCGGATTACATCATGAAGGTGATGTGCTAAACCTGATGGGCGGAAATAACCTGTTGGTGACTAACGGTGACACTGCAGAAGCTTATATTGGTGAAGATGCCGCCACGGGTTTGATTGCATTGCATGGAATATCATCAAATGCCCAAGAAGACATCAGCGTAAGCCATTGGCGGTATGGCGATAAAATGGCGGCCAAAGATGGCAGTACGTTTAGTTTGCATTATCGCACCAGAATATTTGATGAAAAAAATACCGAGTTAGAAATGGTTTGCCCCTATGTAAAACCGGATTTAGATGGACCATTGATAACTTCCTGTCCTGAGCCAATTTATAAAGCTAAAAAAGGCCAAAACATAAGCCTGGAACTTACCTTTGAAAATGCCGGAAAGACCAGTCCGCTGGCAATAATAGCCAACTATTATCTTTCCACAGATGGCTTTATTGATGAAAATGACTTGCTACTAAAGACTAAAACCTTTGCCATCAAAAGAGACGGCAATCCTTCAATTATAGCTACCAGTTTAAACTTACCTAATTCTGTTATTTCTAATAAAAACTACTGGATCGGATGTCGAGTTAATATTGCTGGGTCAGCTCGAAAAGAAAGTAATTTGAAGGATAATGCTAGTTATATTGAGATTCTGATAAATTAATCTGGATTAAAATTTTGGGTATTTTATTAGTTGTAGGGCGCTCTGTGCGTACCAAAATTAAAAATATTTTCATATAAAACAGATAGGTACGGGCAGTCTACCCTACGGACTAGTTGGACGAAAAAACTTCGCGATTACAGAATCGAATCAGAGCTAAACACGGGTTAGCCTTGAAACTCACCCCGCCTTCTTAATCCCCGGACAATCAATACTAAACCGCTCCACCTGCTCACCCAGCTTAATAGCCGTCAACTGACCACCCCATAAACAACCGGTATCAATGGCGTAGCAATTTTGGCCTTCGTAATAACCCAGTGATGACCAGTGCCCAAATATAATGCGCATGTCTTTGTTTTTGCGTTTGGGTAGATCAAACCAGGGCATGAGTGATTTGGGTTGGGAGCCCACTGGGCCGGTATAATCAAAATCCAGGCGGCCATTGGATTCGCAATAGCGCATTCGGGTAAAGCAGTTGATGATAAAGCGTAATTTTTCCACGCCTTTTAAATCAGATGACCATAAGCTAGGCTTGTTACCGTAAAGCTGTTTTAAGAAAACTTGGTAATTGGGGCTTTGCAGGGCTTTTTCCGCTAACGTGGCCATCTTTTTGGTTTTTTTAAAATCCCACTGCGGTGGCAATCCGGCATGGACTAAGCAAAAGTCTGAGTTGTAATGAAATAAGGGTCTAAATCTCAGCCATTCTATCAATTCATCTCTATCCACCGCTTCTAAAATGGGCAGCAGGGTGTCTTTTTTATTGGCGATTTTGGGGGCGCAGGAGGCCACTAACAAATGCAAGTCGTGATTGCCGAGCACAGTAATAGCGGAAGACCCCAGCGATTTTACAAAGCGCAAGGTATCCAGCGACTTGGGGCCGCGATTGACTAAGTCACCTGCAAACCAGAGTTGGTCCGCTTGCTCGTCAAAATTAATGTATTCAAGCAGCCTTAATAAATCGTCAAAGCAACCTTGGAGATCACCAATTGCATAAATCGACATCAGATTAGTGTAATGTTCTAGGTATGGATAAAGTAAATCTGGGAATAGTGGCCGTAAAATTAACGCCTTCATCAGATAACATGGTGTACATGCCCTGCATTGTGCCTACTGGCGTTTCTAACACGGCACCACTAGTATAGCGGAAAGACTCCCCTGGCTTAAGGTAAGGTTGTTCGCCGATAACGCCTGGGCCAGTCACTTCTTGTAACTTGCCGTTGGCATCTGTGATCAGCCAGTGGCGGTTGAGTAGCTTTGCGGGTATATCGCCAGCATTAGTAATGGTTATCGTATAGGCAAAAGCATATCGGTTTTCAGAGGGCGAAGATTGGGCCTCGATAAATTGAGGTGCCGCTTCAACAATGATTTTGTTTTTTTCTGTCATAATTACCATCACAAGCTGTATTTTTGGCGTTTATTTCAACGTAACTTATCCTTAAAGGCAAGCAACTATTCTGTATGAAATATATACACTGTTTTTTAGCTTTAATGTGGTTTTTTTGTACTGATTTATTAGCAGAAGATGCAAAAGATTTATTTGGTGCGGCAATGAATGGCAAAGTGGAACGCGTTGAAGAGGTTTTAAGCCAAGGCGTTGATGTCAACAGCAAAACCGCCAGTGGTCGCACGGCATTGATGATTGCCAGCTTCAATGGCAATATGCGCATTGTAAAAGCGTTGCTGGCCTATGGTGCGGATACAAATTTTGCCGATAATCAGGGTAATACCGCATTAATGGACGCGGCTGCTTATGGTAATGACGGTATCGTTAATTTATTAATTGCCGCTGGCGCTGATGCCAATGCCGTGGATAAACAAAACGTGACCGTGCTGGATAAAGCCAAAAAAATGGGCTTTGGAAAAGTTGTTAAGGCTTTGGAGGGGGCTGGCGCTAAAGGTGCAAAAACTGAGGCAAAACCAGGCGCTGAGGGCGAACCTGCTGCAGAAGGCGGTGATGCGGGCAAGGCGGAAGAGAAGCCAGCAGAAACACCAGATGCAGCTGCGCCAGCGGATAAAAAATAAAGTAAGTATTCGGCGCACTCCAAAAGCCCTCTCCAGAGGGATGCCTGCATGGATGCAGGTAGTAGAGCACCAACAGTAGGCGCTTTAGGCGATGCAGGAGCAATTGCCGAGAGGGTTGGGTTAGGGGAAATGAGATAAGGAAAAAATGCGTTATTTTTATCCATCCATTCAAACCTTCTTCCTCAGGAAAAAGAGACAGCAAGCAAATTATTTTTAATCAAAGGAACAAGACATTGCATATTCATATTTTAGGTATTTGTGGGACATTTATGGGCGGCCTTGCGGTAATCGCCAGGCAAATGGGTTATCAGGTTAGCGGATCGGACCAAAACGTCTATCCGCCAATGAGCACTCAACTAGAAGAGCAAGGCATACAATTAATGGAAGGTTATCGGGCAGAAAATCTGGCTGGTAAACCTGATTTGGTTATCATCGGCAACGCCATGTCGCGTGGTAATCCTGAAGTGGAAGCCGTACTTAACCTTGGTCTGCCTTATGTCTCAGGCCCACAATGGCTAGCAGAACATGTGTTACGCAATAAATGGGTGTTAGGTGTTGCGGGAACTCATGGCAAAACCACGACCACCAGCATGTTGAGTTGGATTTTAGAACATCAAGGTTTTAACCCAGGCTTTTTAATCGGCGGAATTCCATTAAATTTTGGCATTTCAGCGCGCTTGGGCGATTCCGATTTTTTTGTGATTGAAGCGGATGAATACGATTCCGCCTTTTTTGACAAGCGCTCAAAATTTGTACATTACCGCCCGCGCACCGCCATCTTAAACAATCTGGAATTTGATCATGCCGATATCTTTCCAGACTTGGATGCCATCAAAAAACAATTTCACCATTTGGTTAGAACCGTGCCAGGCGAAGGTTTAATTATCAGCCCCGAGTGCGAAACCAATATTAATGACGTGTTAGCAATGGGTTGCTGGACGCCAGTGGCCAAAACATCGATTAATGCAGACTCCCAATGGAATGCGCAATTGATAAAATCTGATGGCAGTCAATTCACTGTTTTCTGCGATCAAGTTGAGCAAGGCACGGTCGATTGGTCATTAACTGGTCAGCATAATGTTTATAACGCCTTATCCGCTATTGTGGCCGCCAAACATATTGGCATTTTGCCAGCTCAGGCCATAGCCGCATTAGAGAAGTTTAAAAATGTTAAGCGTCGTATGGAGGTGATTGCAACCATAAATGGCGTTACTATTTACGATGATTTTGCTCATCATCCAACGGCCATAGAAACCACGCTGGACGGCTTACGCAAACAAGTCGGTCAAGAGCGCGTGATTGCGATTGTCGAGCCGCGCTCAAACACCATGCGCATGGGTGTGCATACCAAAACACTGGCGGAATCTCTGCACAATGCGGATTTGGCCATAATCTATCAGCCTGAAAATATGAATTGGGATTTAAGCGGTCTTAAAAAATACGCCAGCAATATTGAAATTTGCACGTCACTGGATGACATCATTGCAAAATTAAAACAGGAAGCCCGTTACGGTGGACATTTTGTGTTGATGAGCAATGGCAGCTTTGGTGGGATTTATCAGCAGCTGCAAACAGCATTGCAAAGCTAGATTACAAACTAACAACCGCCGAACATTTCATCTAGCAGCTAGGTGAATGATCGGCAAATCGGTTGGAAACTGCTTTATTGTTGAATATCTAAACAGGTGATTTTACAGATTGCTCAATGATTTCAATATGCTTTTTATTGGCGTCAATCGTTAACAGCCGAAGTGCTTTGTGATAATTAAACCAACCAAATGCGTTGTATTCATGTGGAATTTCTGGAAGCACATCGTTTTCTAGTTGAGCGAAAAAAATACGTTCTTCGGCATATTTTGGTTCCGATCCGCGAGTTTTATGCGGCGGTTTTAATAACGTGCGGTTCAGAAAGTCTGTTTTGTTTACTCGACTAATTTTTAGATGGGTTTTTTCGTACACCTCACGTTTAACGGCATCTTCCCAGGCCTCATCGAGTTTAAGCGTTCCAGTAATACTTTGCCAAAAACCAGAGATGGATTGTCCTGGTTGGCTGGTGCGATGAAAAAGCAAATATTCACGATCGGTAGATCCCTTTCTAAATAAAAATATATGAAAAGTATAGATATTTTGCTCAGGAGGGGCCGACTTGTAGTTGACAGGCGTATTGGATAAGATTGAAAGGCTGGCTAGCTGGTTCATGTTAAAGTCCTATTTTCTTGAAAGCTATTGCGGTGGTGATAGGTTCGGAAATACTGCTTTTTCCTTGGGTTTTACAGGTTGAACGAGGTAAAAAACTGATCACGAATCATTTAACTAAAAGTAGTCTACTTTCTTAGGGAAAGCGAGAAACGGATTTTAATAAAGTTAACAATAATTTATTATCAGAATAGTTTAACTTTTAAATTATGTATACATTTTATAAAAAATATTGCGGGTTAATTTTGAAGTTAAAGTGACGATTTTTGAGTATTAACTATTTGAATATAAAATATTAGTTATAATCTTCTAAGTGGTTTATTAATAACGCATCAAATCCTGTGCCAGTGTCTTAAGTGCTATTGAGCAATTATCAACTAATATAGCCACATTAGGACAGGTAGGTTGATGTTTAGTTCCATAAAGGTTAACAATTTATCAACAATAAATCAAAAAAATTAAAAAATCTTAGACGGTTTTGCAAGTGATATTTTGACTGGAGCTGTGATTTCCACTTGCTCAGCATCTAATGGCCAAACACTAAAACGTTCATAGTAAGTGCTTGTTTAGGGTTATTGACTGCCAACCGCGTATTCAGACATAGAAAACTCCTTGTGGCGCAGAATGAATGGCTTAATATAAACTGCTTTATTGCAAGCTACCACAGCCAACAGCGCATACAATTCCCATGACCAAAACTTCCATGCTAACAGAGCTAGAAAACGGCATTGCCATCATTCACTCCAATCAACTGGAGCAATTGCGCGATGTGGTTGAGTATTGGCTGCGCCAACATCCACTAGCACCACTGGAGAATGAACTGTTTTTAGTTCAAAGCAACGGTATGGGCCAGTGGCTTAAACAAAGTCTGGCGCAAAATAGCGCATTGGGTATTGCCGCCGCAATTTCGGTGCAATTACCATCATTGTTTATTTGGAGCGTCTACCGTGCCGTGCTTGGCCAGCAAATTCCTAAACAACAATTGCTGGCAAAAACACCGCTCACCTGGCGCTTGTTCCGTTTATTACCCGTGCTGGTTAGCCGTCCGGAATTTACGGTTTTGGCTACCTTTTTAGCTAACGACAGCAACAGCAGAAAGCGCTATCAATTGGCAGAACAACTGGCTGATTTGTTTGATCAATACCAGGTTTATCGCTCAGATTGGTTATATGACTGGGCCAATGGCCTGGATATTTTACAAAATTTACAAGGTGGACAGCAGCCATTGCCCGAACAGCATCATTGGCAGGCTGAGTTATGGCGAGCAATACTGGCCGATTTAAACGATGAATCATTAGCCGTGGCCAGCCGGTCATCGGTGCATGAGCAATTTATGCAGCAAATAGACGAGTTAGCGCAGCATCCAGTCGGTATACCGCGTCGCATTATCTTGTTTGGTTTATCGTCGTTGCCGCAACAATCACTGGAAGTATTAGCCAAGCTGGGCAAATTTTGCCAGATCGTGCTGTTTATTCTTAATCCTTGCCAGCATTACTGGGCAGATATTATTGAAGACAAAGAATTACTAAAAGCCGAGCGCCGTCGCCATAACTACAAATCCAGCATGACGGCGACCGTCTCAGACGAAGAATTGCATCTGCATGCCCAGCCATTACTAGCCGCTTGGGGCAAGCAAGGGCGTGATTATATTCGATTGCTGGATCAGTTTGATGACACTCAAGCCTATGCCAACTGGCACTGGCCGGACAGCAAAATCGATTTATTTAAAGATTACGGTACACAAGGCGAGCGCACCTTATTGCAACACTTGCAACAATCCATCTTGGATTTGGAACCGCCCGCCAGTGAACCAATCCTATTGACTCAGCCAGACGAATCACTGGTATTTCATATCGCGCACAGCCCGCAGCGCGAAGTAGAAATTCTACACGACCAATTGCTGGCGCGCTTTAATGCCGCCAAACAAACCGAGCAGCCGCTTTATCCACGCGATGTCATCGTCATGGTGCCGGACATCAACAAATATGCGCCCCACATACGCGCAGTGTTTGGCCAGGTAGCTACAGATGACTCGCGTTTTTTGCCGTTTAGCTTGGCAGATCAACAACAACGCGGGCACAATCCGCTCTTGGTTGCTTTGGAAACGTTGCTGAATTTACCTGAATCTCGGTTTGCAGTTAGTGAGCTGCTTTGCCTGCTGGAAGTGCCTTCGTTACGACTGCGTTTTGGTATTGAAGAAGCCGCCATCCCTAAATTACATCAATGGATAGAAGACGCCGGCATTCGATGGGGACTGGATGCAGAACAACGCGTGCAATCCGTGTCCATGCCCGATAACCTGGAAGCCAACACCTGGCAATTTGGCCTGCGCCGAATGTTGCTGGGTTATGCAGTTGGCGCTGGGCCAGCTTACAAATCCATAGAACCTTATGATGAAATTGGCGGCTTGGAAGCGCAATGGTTGGGTGGGTTATGCTATTTGTTAGAAACCTTAGCCAACTATGCCGACATTCTAAAACAGGACCGCAATGCCGTCGATTGGCAAAATATACTCATCACCCTGCTTGCCGATTTTTTTACCGACAGCACCGAGCGCGAACAAAAAACGCTGGATACTTTAAACCGTTCTTTAGCCGCCTGGTCAGATGCCTGTCAACTGGCGGCATTAACAGCAGATGATAAATTGCCGTTGAATGTGGTGCGCGAAGCTTGGCTGAGCGCAGTCGATGAACCACAGTTACATCAACGCTTTTTAAGTGGCCGAATCAATTTCTGTACCCTAATGCCCATGCGCGCCATCCCGTTCCGTACCGTTTGTATTTTAGGCATGAATGACGGCGATTACCCGCGCAGCCAGCCCTTACAAAGCTTTGATTTAATGAACCAACGCGGCCAATACCGCCCAGGTGATCGTTCACGTCGACAAGATGATCAATATTTATTTTTAGAAGCCATGATGTCGGCACGGGAGACCCTTTATATTAGTTGGTTGGGGCGCAGCATTCGTGATAACTCAGAACGCCAGCCATCCGTGCTAATCAGCCAACTGCGGGAAGTCTTGGCGCAAGGCTGGCGCTTGCCTGATAACTTCCCAACGCTTTTAGATGCAATCACTCTGGCCCATCCGCTACAACCGTTTAGCCCAAATTACGTCGGCACCAACCGAGACCCACGCTTATTTACCTATGCCAGAGAGTGGTATGAAAACACCACCTTCGATCACAAAAAGACTGATGTGGTGGCAGCTGAAGAGAAAAATCTGACCTTATCACTGGAGTCGCTAGCTAGCTTTTTACGCTCGCCCGTAAAAGCATTTTGCAACAACACCTTAAAATTTGCCTTTGAAAGTGAGGCGGTGACCAGTGAAGATAACGAACCGTTTGCCTTTGCAGCATTGGACAGCTATCAACTAAGCCAAGATTTATTGTCAGCATTACAAAACCAAAATCCGGCTGATGTAGATACGTTTTTTGCCCAACAACGCGCCAGTATTGCTGGAAAAGGCAAGCTACCACTAGGCAGTTTTGCTGAATATGCCTTCGCAAGTATTGCAGACCCAGCCAATTCAGCCTGGCAACAGTACCAAGACTTATTAGCCGATTGGCCGACAGCGCTTGCCGCACAAGGAATAGCGCTTGATTTCAAGCTGGAAAACGATATACAAATACAACTTACTGGCGCATTAAACTGCCTGCGCCAACATCAGCAAGATCAACGCAACGGTTTAATCTATCTAACCGCCCAAAACCTGCTCAAAAATGAAAAAATCAAGTATCGAAACCTGTTATTACATTGGGTGCAGCACTTGGCCGCCTGTGCATCAGATTTAAAACCGCAAACCATAATCGTTGGCGCAGATACCGCAATAGAAATTCCTGTGCTTGCAAAAAGTGATGCAAAAGAATTATTAAAAAACCTTGTGCTAGCCTGGTACGCTGGCCTGCAAGCCCCGCTACCAATAGCCTGCAACACCGCCATCGCCTGGCTGGAAGCCGAGCCGGAAAATGCTTTAACCGCAGCGCAAAAACAATACGAGGGCGATGAATGGAACAAAGGTGAAGTTAATTATGACCACTACCTAACTCGTTTCTACCCAACGTTTGCAAGTTTAAATTCGGAGCAGGGTGAATTTGTTAAGTGGATTCAACGGCTGTATGAGCCGGTTATTTCAACTATTGAGAGATCATAAAATAGTTAGAACAAGGCAAAGGCTGAATTGAGTAATTTACTTAAATTTAACATTGGCCCATTCAAAACTGGTTACCTTCGAATAGGTTGCTAAATCACGATTACTAAAACATGAATACTCAATCGACTTTATCAGAAACTCTGTAAAAATTGATTAGCAGAGTTCGATCTGGTGTGACATTAAAGCAGCTAACAATTACGATAATGAACGGTAGATTTTTGGTTATCAGCGTAGTTATGTAACATATATTAAATTGAAATATAACGATTATTTTGCAAACTGATAGCTTCAAATTTGGCGCGTTATAAATCACTAAGGCTTTTAGGTTAGTGGAAAATATTTTTGCAAGAAATTGCAACATTTAACCGACTTAATTAATATAGACACTCAAGTTTTTTACTAGCTTGAAACGATAGGATTAGTACTTTTCTTTGCAGAAGGTGTGCGTGTTGCTCAGACTGGTGCTTACCTTATTCGTTAGGAATGGCTCCTAATAAGTGGGCTTCTATTATAATTTTTTTGGAAGATAGCTATGTCAAATATTTCCAAGTATTGGGCAACTACCTCTGCAGTTGCATTGGTGCTGACGTTGTCGGGCTGTATTGTTGACCCAAACCATTCTGCAGGTGGTGGATACAACAATGCAACTAATTCGACCACTGATTTACATGCACGTTTGGTTTATGATTTGAGCAAGAAAAACATTCGCTATGCCGAAAACCAGATGCGCGATCGCGGTTATACCGAGTATGGACGTGACGGAAAATTTAGCTGGTGGTACAACGAGCAAGCCAATGTTTGTTATCAATTGGAAGAAGATAACGGTCTAGTAAAAAAAGTCCACGGTAAATTTCCATCCGATTGCCAAAAAGCACGGCAATCCAGCAATCGGGGCTATCAAGAAAACAGAAATAACAGTCGCTCTTCTCATCAAGTTGGCGATGTTCCAAACGCATTATCAGACATGGTTGGTGCCCGCGCCGGTCAAGCTGACGACGAATTAGCCCGTCGTGGCTATCAGTTTGATCACAATCAAAACTCCGGCAATGATATTTACGGTTACTACCGCGAAACAGCGACGGGTGAATGTGTGGTCATCAGAACATCCGATGGTCGTTTTCAGTCTATCGTTTACGGTACGCGCAACTGTAATTAATTACTACCAACCTGCTAATCCGGCCATATTGGCCGGATTTTATTGAGATCAGGATCACCACGCGGCTTTAGATGACAGTGTTATGGGCAATGCAAACCGGAACAATCTGACTGATTTCGACCCAGACTGGTGAGTAAAATGACATTTTATATAGGATGATAATACCTCTGCTTCGAATCGGATTGCTCAGGTTGATCCGAGTTAATGATGTTCAGCGAGACTCCAGTGGTTTGTTGTTCAAGTATCGGTGCATCAGTTACCAATAGCGTGGTTCCTGGCGTCAGGATTTCGTAGAGCGCTTTAGCAAAGTTTGGTGGCATTTGGATACCATTAATTTGCTCAGGTTTTAACGCTTGCCCTTGTTCACTGGCATGACCAGGAATGCCAACCGCCAGCCATCTATGTGCCGGTGCAGTTTTTAAGATAGGACTTGTGCCTATGTCTAAGCCCTCCTGCATGATAAAAGCATGTGTGCCGAAGGATTGCTTGGGCTGACTAATGGCAAGTTTTGAGCGCCCGATCTCGACACCATTGCGATAAACCAGTACACGTCGATCCTTTCTGCTCATGACGATTGAAATGGGCCCATCAACTGCATTTTCAGGCTGCCATCTGAACTCCTCGCTAGCACTAAGGCGCGGCACCTTAACTCTCTTACCTTTGCGAGCGTCAACCGGCGATAGCGCGGCGGGATGTACCACTTCAGTTGGATCATTTTGCAAATCGGCAATAACAACAGTCATACCCATCGGTGACGCGGCAAATAACAAGCGGGCAAATTCGGAAGGTAGATGGATACAGCCGTGCGAAGACGGATAACCAGGCAGTCCGCCCGCGTGCAGAGCCACCCCATCCCAAGTTAAACGCTCGGTATAAGGCATCGGCGCATTATTATAAGTCTTGGAGTTATGGTCCTTGTCCTTCTGTAGCACCATGAACACACCCGTTGGCGTACCGTGACCAGGCTTGCCGGTGCTGGCTGTAGATACGCCAATACGAATGCCATTTCGATAAACGTAAGCTTTCTGCTCAAGCAGGCTTACCACTACCACAATTGGGCCATCGGGCACCGCATCGCCTTTCCAGATGAACTGTCCAGGAGCAAGCATCACTGGCACCGTATCAACGGGTCGAGATGCCTTATCGCCCCAAAAGGGCGTGGCGAACGACGGAAGCGTAAATATACTTGTGAGAACTAGAGCAAAGAATTTACGGAACATGAAATCTTCCTGGGTTTTCCGGATTTAATCAAAATTTATTATACCAATCCCAATAAGTTTTTCTGATTGCGCATAATTTCAACAGAGATGTACAATTTCTAAGCAACGTCATACCGGCAGGGATTGCCGGTATCCAGAATTCAGGGACGTAACTCACCTATTTTCATAACTTACTTCCGTGTATCCTGGACCTCGGCACCCGTCAGATCGCGAAGCGAATCCCTGCAGAGGTGACGAGAATTGAAACACTTGTGTAGCTTTCCTCATTTTGACTTTAGCTGAGACTTGTAAATATTCACTAAAACAAATTTGGATTGGTATTCCGTTTAGAGGAAAGGTGGTTTCGTATTTAAGGTACGAACCCGCCTTTCCTCCAACTCCCTACCAAATACTAATACGATCTTTTTTAGGCGAATAAAGCTTGTTCTTTTCTGTCACGCCAAACGCTTCATACCAAGGGTCAAAATTAGTTAGGACGCCATTGGTGCGAAACTCACCCGGACTATGCCCGTCGGTAAGCGTGTACATTCGCACGGCATCATCGGTTATTAGATTTCGCCACAGTTGCGCGAAACCCAGAAAGAAGCGTTGATTACCCGTAAAACCGTCCAACACGGGCGGCTTGCCATCTGGATATTTGGCGGCAGCATATTTTTGATAAGCTGAGTAAGCCACTGCCACGCCACACATATCACCGATGTTCTCGCCTAAAGTAAGCTGCCCATTCAGATGCAAACCTTTTATGGGTGAATAGCCATTGTATTGGGCAACTAAACGCTTGGTTTTCTCAGTAAACTTCTTTCTTGAGGCTTTCGTCCACCAGTTACGCAGTTTGCCATTGCCATCATATTGGCTACCCTGATCATCAAAGCCATGTCCGATTTCGTGTCCGATTACAGCACCGATCGCGCCAAAATTGACCGCAGGGTCAGCCTTGGGATCAAAAAATGGCGGTTGTAAAATCGCCGCAAGAAATACAATTTCGTTCCGATCCGGTGAGTAATAGGCATTGATTTCGTGTGGCTGGTGTCCCCATTCCCATTTACGGACAGGTTCGTCGAGTTTTGCCCGATTATCTTTACGCATCAGGGTAAGTAAGCGGTGAATGTTGCCCACTAAATCGTCTTTAGTAATTTTGACTGAGCTGAAATCACGCCATTTTTCAGGATAGCCAATCTGCAGACCAAAATTGTCAAGTTTAGCTAAGGCTTCTTTGCGGGTGGTTTCATCCATCCAATCTAACTTTTGCAGATGATCTTTCATGGATGCGCGAATAAAACCGACCATTTCTTCAGTTTTGGCTTTGTATTCGGCTGGGAAATAGCGTTCCACATAAAGTTTTGCGACTTTTTCCCCTAGCGTGCCACTAACAAATTCCACTGCGCGTTTTTCTAAAGGACGCGGCTGAGCAATACCCAGAAGACGGCGATAAAATAAATCAAAGTGCGCATCCACCCACGGATCGGAAAGCAAGGATGCATGGAAATGGAGGTACTGAAAAGCCTGATAGTCGCGCAGCGTTTCAACTGGCGTTTTTGCAAACAACGCCGCCATGCCTTTTATGGCAGCGTTTTCAAATAAGGCCATGGTATTAACACCGTCGTAGCCTGACGCTTTAAGATAAGCGGTCCAATCAAAACCAGTGGCATACTTGAGCAATTTATCTTTGCTCATCACGTTAAAGTTTTTGACGGGGTCACGTTGTTGCGCAGGTGTCCAATGCTGTTGAGCTATCTTGGTTTCAAAGTCAAAAATCGCTTTTGCCCGTTGTTTCGGGTTATCCAGGCCAGCACGTTGTAATACGCCTTCGATATAGCTCAGGTAGGCAGTACGATGACCAATAAAGGGTTCACCTTTATTCAGATAATAATCGCGGCTGGGCAGTCCCAAACCAGATTGCATCAGCCCTAGGATATAGTGCTGTGGATTAGTCTGGTCTATACCAACATCTACGTTAAACAGCCGAGGATAGCCCACGCGTCCCATTTTGTCGGCAATTTCACTGCGGTCTTTACTGGCTAAAATATCTTTCAGCTCGTCTTTTAGCATATCAAAGCCGCGCTGATTACGTCCCTGAATATCTGAATAACTGGCATAAAGGTCAGCAACTTGTTGCTCGGGTGTGCCTTCTTGGGCTTTTTTTGCAATCGCATCCTTAATAATGGTATCAACCTGACTTTCAGTTGCCAGTTGCAACTCGGTGAACGAGGTCATGCTCGTCATGCCTTGCGGAATTTTTGCGGTATCCAGCCAGCCTTTGTTGACATAGCGGTAAAAATCGTCGCCTGGTTGAATATCTTTAGCAATGTATTTAGTGTCAACGCCCCAATATTCGGATGCTGGATTGGCTGCTGTCGGCGCAGTAGCGGCAGGTGTCGATTTTTCCGGTTCGCTGTTGGCGTTATAACTGGCATGTAAAGCTAGCAGTGCCGAAATTATCAAGGCCGTTTTCTTCATCTTTATCATAACTATCCTTAAGCAGTCTGTTGCACCCTGGCAGGTGCAGTGGGTGAATGACTAAAACTCGATCACTTTATCGAGTTTTAGTGTCCAGCTAGCTTCGCCTTGCTTCAGTTTATATTGCAGTTGTCTCATACCTCCTGTTGGCTTGTCGTCGGTGTCAGTGTCTTTGTAAATGGGGAAGCGTAAGGCGATGATGCCTTCTACCATCGCAATCTCATCATGTCCTCTGTAACCCTTGGTGAGTTTGGGATCATCGGTGAAAGGCGGTAAATAAATTTCACTGAGCGATTTCTTTTTGTTGGCTGAATAGGCACA
>Ga0208264_1000366_pt1 | contig 15080 bp, 13 predicted proteins | sample LakWasMet31_HOW6_2_FD_183873 | JGI IMG/M metagenome (GOLD analysis project Ga0208264, IMG submission 183873) | Freshwater sediment methanotrophic microbial communities from Lake Washington under simulated oxygen tension - Sediment Metagenome... | ecosystem: Environmental > Aquatic > Freshwater >...
GGCTGGCATAGTTTTCAGAGGCAATCAGCTCAATGTGGTCTTCCTGACGGTCGCGTTCTTCTTCTATGGCTTCGAATAACTCATCGTCAAAGCCTTTTATGGTCATGGATTTGGTAAACATTGGGGGGTCTCCAGATTGTTTTTGGGGGATTTTAATGGGATGGATTGAGTAAAAGTATTTGTAAATCAGCTACGTTGGTACCCGTTGCGCCAGTAATAAGCAAATCTTGTGATGCCATTAGCGCGTTATAGGCATCGTTGTTTATCAGTGCGGCGTTCGGGTTAATGCCCTTATCCAGCATGCGTTGCAGGCTGTTTGGATCAACCAGGCCGCCCGCCGCGTCAGTTGGGCCATCACGACCATCTGTGCCGGCACTTAAAAATGTCCAGTGTTCAGTTAAACCGTGTTTTTGGGCAAAGCTGGCAAAGGCTAATGCCATTTCCTGATTACGCCCGCCTTTACCACTGCCGGTTAGCGTTACCGTGGTTTCGCCACCTGATAACAATGCAATCGGGTTTAGCCTGCTTTTTGATTGCAATTGTACGGCATGTAACACCAGTTCTTCAGCAGCAGTTTTTGCTTCACCACACAGCTGATGGTTATAAAGTATAGCTTGATAGCCGAGCTTTTCTGCGCCTTTAATACAGGAATTTACGCTGACACTGTTGCTGCCAACTAATGTGCAGCCGCTCTTGGCTAAAGCTGGATCATCGGATTTTGGTGTTTCGGCAATTTGGCCAAGTTGACCTTTTGTTAAATGGGTACGCACTGAACTTGGGATTTTCTCCCAGAGTTGCTTGTTTTGCAGAATCGTGACGGCATCATTATAAGTACTGTCATCAGCTACCGTAGGGCCGCTGGCAATGGTGCTTAAATCATCACCTAACACGTCAGATAAAATCAGGGCATGCACATCGGCCGGAGTGGCCAATCTGGCCAGATTACCGCCTTTTAATTGAGATAAATGTTTACGCACGCAGTTGATTTCATTGATGGTAGCTCCGCTAGCCAATAATAAATCCGTTGTGGTAACTTTATCTGACAATGTAATGCCGTCAACAGGGTAGGGAATTAAGGCCGAACCGCCGCCGCTGACTAAAACCAAAACCAGCTCACCTGATTGAGCGGCGCGAGCCTTTGCGGCAATCTTATGAGCCGCAGCAAGTCCGGCGGCATCAGGTAGTGGATGACCCGCACCGATCACGTCCAAACCAGCAATCTCCCGCACATTTTCATAGTTTGTGATGGCAACGGCAGGACCAGCCAGCAATTCGGTTGGAATTATTTGTTGGGCGGCTTCCGCCATGGCACAGGCCGCTTTGCCTATAGCAATAACATGAATTTTTTGCCAATGACCAGTGCGCTTTAGCGCTGGCTGTTGCAAATCCAAGGTAATTGTTAACTGACCATTTACAACAGCTAGACAGCGTTTAATCGCAGCAAACGGGTCGGCCGCGGCAACGCCCGCAGTAAAAATGCTAATAGCATGTTGCCTTAACTGAGAGATGACAGTTTGCTCGGTCATTAGTTAGGTAAAATCAGCATTAGGCCATGGCTTTTGCTAAGGCAAAAATGTTTTCTGCATCAAAAACTTGTTTGTTATCTTCAAATAACTTGGCAATACAGGCCCGATGTAATGTCAGTTTTAACGCGCCAAAACCAATCGCACCCCAAACAATTTTGCCATGCCTGATATCGCCTTTATCCATCACATCCGTTCCACCAATGCCTATAGGTGGCGTGGCGTTGGCATCGGCCATCAGTTCAATATTAGGATTGTTTTGCCAATGCTCAGGATCCAGCAACTGAATGCCAGCCGCGCCGGTAGCTAACACGATGTTAGCGTGCTCTATGGCTTTGCCGCGTGCATTGTTATCAAATGCTTCAGCGGGTGTCAGATCAACATTAAAACGCGACTTCATGTTGTCACAAGCTTGCACGGCGCGCTGCAACGTACGGCCGGTAATGGTGACTTGTGCGCCTTCTTGCGCCAACATTGCCGCAGCACGTTGACCAACCGGGCCAGTGCCGCCGAGTACCACGGCTTTTTTACCTGCCAAAACGCCACTACTGGCAAGTTTTGCAACCGCTGCCGCCGCTGTGGTATTGCTGCCGTTGCTGTCCAGCATAACCGATACTTGAAAACCTGGAAAAAAGTACTTCTGGATGGCAGTAAATAATTCCTGCCCGGCCACCATGTCACTACCGCCAACAAAAATTGCGGTATTTTTTTTATCTTTAGGCGCACGGGTAAAGATGGTGCCTTGAACCAGCGCTTCAATATTGGCAGGGGTTAAGCCACCGTGACCAATGACATGATCAGCACCACCGTCGTATGCGACAACAGTATCAAACACAGAGGGGTGAATGTCAGTATCGAATTGGAAGAGCAGTTTTTTCATGTAATACCTATGGATGTGTTAGCGTTACAGCGTTAAGACATTGTCAAGACGGAACATTATAACCGAACTATAACGCCGCCGCTTTAAAGCTTAATCATGCAAAGTCTTTGTTATTTTCTCTAAAAGCTTTTCGTTACGAGTGCTCAGAATTGCGCTAATATAAGCCTAAAGGTATAAGTTATTGTACTGTCAGAAAACAATCATCCGATTGGCGTGCTCAGTGCGTTGATCGCTAAAACTTCTAAATCTGAAGGACAAACCATGAAAACTCCCGTTCATATCGCAGTTACCGGTGCAGCAGGACAAATCAGTTATTCGTTGTTATTCCGATTAGCCGCTGGCGCACTGCTTGGAAAAGACCAGCCTATCGTATTGCATTTATTAGAAATTCCACAGGCCATGGGGGCTTTAGAAGGCGTGCTAATGGAATTAAACGACTGCGCCAGTCCGCTATTAAGCCGAGTTGAAATCACCGACGACCCACGCAAAGCCTTTAAAGATGTAGACTTTGCATTCTTAGTGGGTGCAAGGCCCAGAAGTGCTGGCATGAAGCGCAGTGATTTGTTGGAAGTTAACGCGGAAATCTTTATCAAACAAGGCCAAGCTTTAAATGATGTAGCTCATCGTAATGTTAAAGTGCTGGTAACCGGCAATCCAGCCAACACCAACGCCTTAATTGCCATCAAAAACGCACCGGATTTAAGCCCGGAAAACTTTTCTGCCATGACCCGCCTGGATCACAACCGATCAATCAGCTTGTTGGCCCAAAAATGTGGCGTGTCAACTACCGATATTAAAAACATGACCGTCTGGGGTAATCACTCCTGCACCCAATATCCTGACTTACATCATGCCAAAGTAAAAGGCATGGACGCTCTGGCGCTAGTGGAACATAGCTGGTTTGTGGATGAATTTATTCCAACCGTACAACAACGCGGCGCACAAGTTATCGCCGCCCGAGGCCAATCCAGCGCCGCCTCCGCCGCCAATGCAGCAGTTGACCAAATGCGTAACTGGGCAACAGGTACTGAAGAAGGGGATTGGGTCAGCATGGGGCTGTTATCCGATGGCGAATACGGCGTAACGCCGGATATCGTATTCTCGTATCCAGTCACGGTTACTGATGGCAAAGTCAGTATTGTTAAAGGGTTGACTATTAATGACTTTAGTAGAGAGCGGTTTAGACTTACAGAGGCTGAGTTAACTGAGGAAAGGGATGCGGTTAGGCATTTGATTTGATGGTTAACGTTTAAAAGCAATAGATAATAGCCTTGTAGGCCGGAATAAACCGATTTGAGTAGAGCGAAAATCGGTGTTTCCGGCGTTGGCGTTTCACCGTTGCTTGCCGGAAACGATCTCGCATCGCTACGCTGGCGAGTTCTTATTCCGGCCTACGGGTTAACCGGGCGCGGCACGGAAAGCTGAAAAAATAAAATCGCATTATGATCGCGCTTCTGTTGAGCGCAATGTTATGTTTTGAGGACAACTGACAACACCTTAGTGGCATTAAAATTAATTTCTCTTAGATCCGTGTGCAAGCAGTAGCGACCCTGCCAAAGATCTAAACCGATTATTAGCTCAATATAGTTTTCTGCTGGTTCATCAAGTTGCTCTTCGTTTAAGTTCGTTACACCCTCGAAAGCAAGCTTCAAAATTGGAGTAAACTCTTCGGGGCGATCAAAGAATACAATTTCCATTGTTCCTTTTTTTTCATCGTATCCAATGCCTTGAACATGGCCTGAATAAGTTGGAATGTACTTACTAAGTAGATTCATATTTTACATATAGCTAGGATTAGACATCCAAAATGACGTAAAACATCGCGACATAAGTTTGTCTCTTTATCTTGAATAATTAAAATTGCCTGATAAAAACATTTCTTTAAAAAAAATATCAAGTCCTAAATTCTATTGCAAGATACCTGAATAAACAATACTAGAAAAACACACCCAAATTGCTTGATTAAGCCAGATAGGGTAGGCTGTGCGTACCAAAGCAACTCTACTTGATGAATTTCCTACTTAAAAAAATAAATAGGTACGCACAGCGTACCCTACTTAGCTAATTGGCTGTCCCAACAGAACTAAAACGTCACTGACCACCAGCAATTATTATTTTTCTTAGCATTTGAAGTTTTTTGCTAGACTACCTAATCTAAACTTCCTTTCATAAACAGGTACACAGAAAAATCATGGAAATTCTACTCATCGGCGCTGTTGCCTGTATGACAGCATTAATTTTATCTGCATGGCTAATGACATTTGCTCGCTGGTTTCCTATTAAAGGCATAGACGAGAAGTTTTTAGTCGATTACAAAACCATGATCAGAGCCCATGTGGATTTTGCGCTTATGGCCTTATTTAACCTTGGTTTTTATGGTTCGGGAGTTGAATTGCCGGTTTTTGCTTGTTGGTGTGTGGCGATAGGCGGGTTTACTAATCCTAGCGTTTTTGTGGTTGCATCTTTTGACCCTGATTTTTGGAATAAACCCATATGGAAGGTCTTAACTGCAATTAGTTTTGTTATCACAACTATTGGATTTTTTGGTGTTGGATTAGCTTTGATTCAGCATGCCATGCAAAGTTAAGTTGCAGATTTTAATTAAAACTTTTCGGGCCAAGCACTGTGATTTTTACGCCAGCGATGCTCAGTTGGTTAATGCATAAATAATGATGATAATTTTGTAAAAATTTTAGATATGAAACCCTCAGTGGCGCTGGCAAATCATCGAGAAATCATAAAGCAAACAACTTTACGTTTTCACGCAATTAACCCAAGGATATTTGGTTCTGTGCTGCATGGCGTGGACAAAGATGGCAGCGACTTGGATTTGTTGGTTGATACCTTACCGAACACCACTCTGTTTGATTTAGGCGGTCTACAAGAGGAATTAGAAGAATTGTTGGGTGTTCGGGTTGATGTTTTAACGCTTGGCGATTTGCCGGAAAAATTTCGTGCTAACGTGCTGGAAGAAGCTAGTCCGGTATGAAACAAAATCGCATTTCCTTCTATCTTGACCAAATGTTAGACGCCTCAAAGTCGTCTAGGTCGGGCAACAACTTTACCGATGCCCGATGGTAAGGAGTTTTGGTAATGCGTAACGTTGAAGAATCTTGAATGATTTAAAATTTTAACTTCGGGATACGGGGCCGAAATGCCTGACCAGCCAAGCAACTACGATGACAACGTATTAGTTTTTATATTAGTTGGTTGTGCCATAAGAAACGAGACAAGATCCGCCACGGTATTTACTTTGCCATAATATGGATTGTGCTCTGTGTGTTCGATGGACTTGTTTGCGCGATACGCTGCAGCTATCAGAATCTCATCTAAGTCATCTGGGTCTAAATTTAAACCCTTTGAATCGAATAATTGATCATCAACGCGCAGTGGAAATTCGACTGCGCCACAAATTTGTTTGGTAACTTCTTCGTAAACCGCTCGAACAACGTGGCTGTCCATGTTGTGTCTGTCAAAAGATCGGGCGAAAGTGCAGATGGATTCGGCAGGGCGTGACTGTGCTAATTTTTTTCTACGACGATTTTCTATAAATATAGAAATGCCAACCAATCCCATCAGAATTGCAGTAATAATTGGGTATGCTATTAACACAGTTAAAAACCAGCCAATAAAAATGACTCCAAAAAACCATCGTGTTGGCAAATTTGCTTTATTTTCTAGAAATTTTGGTATTTGACGGGATGGAGTGCGCATGCTCAATACCTGCTAGAAAGTAAACAAGATAGTTCGGTTGGTCGGGCAACAGCCTTACCTCTGTTCGACGTTATGGTTTATTGGTATTCAATGACGATGAAGAATTTAACATTATGGCTTCGATATGCTGGGCAGAAAAGCTTGCTTACCCTAATCAATTAGCTTGTTGATGGAAAATGTAAAAGCTGTTTTCCCGCTTGGCTTATCTAATCTTACTTTTTTCCAGTTTAGTTTGACAGCCCAAACAATACTTGCAAGCAATCGCCAAGCGCCGACTTTCCGGTATTTCTTCTCCACACTCTTCACAATGCGTGGCAGATTCGCCTGTGTATATGGCTTTTCTGGTTTCCGCCACAAAAAGCGATGTCATTTGCTCCATGCGTTCAATGATGGCGTCTGTGCCGCCTGCCCATGCTGAAGACATTTGTGATTCCGAATATCGTTGCTTTAAATTTAAAATTTAACCCCCGCGAACATTGACTGTCAAATTGTTTCTTTTATTAGTAAGGATAAAAAAAGGGGCGCTTGTGCGCCCCGGACAGGTATAAATCAACTTAGCTGGTATTTAACCTTTGAGTGAAGTAAAACTCAGATCGACTTTATGACAAGTGTCACAGCCAATTGCTGTTCCAGCCGGTACTTTTATGACTTTAGCTTTAAATCCGGCTTTCTTCATAAGCTTCCACTGATCAGCAGGTACGGAACTGAAGTCAAAGATCCTGTCCACTGGGGTTTTGGAAAGTCGGGTGCCTTTGTGGTCGTTGCCATGACAAGCTGCGCATTGGTCTTCGTTATTTTTACCAGGCGTTTTGGCGTAGTTGTTATGCCAGCCACCAAAGGTGGTGCCATCAGTGTTGGCAGCATCAGGTGTTGATGATTTCCACCAATACGGATCGTTTACCGGATGCATGTCATGTGGTCCGCCGAGAATACCGGGTTTGGTATCGCCGCTATAGTTAACACCGCCATCCAGGTCTTCAAATTTGGCGAAAGAATCTGCTGAATGGCAAACGTTACATTCCAAAATAGTACCGGTATGGCCTTGCAATTGTAGTGCAGTGACATTGTCGTTAGACGATGGATCACGGTTTGGCCAGACACTGTGCGCAGCGCCATGGCAAGCGGCACAGGCGACATTACCGTGGCGGTCTTTGCCTTCGCGAAACACTGGCGCGTCAACTTTAGTCTCAACTTGTTTTTCCAAGAATGATAAGTTTGTCGCGTCCCAGTCATAGGCATAGGTTGTTGGGAATGTGGCTTTGTAGTTTTCAACGGGCGCTACCGAAAATCGATTCGAATTACTATTTTTTCGGTCGATGGCTCGGGTCGTTGCCGACCAGTCGCTGGTATCGAAGGCAGTTTTCATGATACCTGCGCTAAAGAAGCCATTGGCTTTGTCTTTACCTGTGTTGGCATCGCCAATATGACATGAGCCGCAATCAGGTTCATCGTACCAAGGCACCCGGTAGTCATCACGCTCTATCGAACCCAGTTTGGTTTTATTGGCGGGATAGTTTTTCGGAAAGGCTTCGCCGACAGCTAACATGTCTCCGTGGCAATCAAAACATGAAACACCGGCGGTGTACATACGGTCACGGTAAAGTTGTTCTCTGTGCCCGTTATGGCATTTTAGACAATTTTCCTCCATGGGTAATTGTTTGCCTTGGTCATCAAAAATGGGGAACAGGCTTCGGGTTTTTGTTGAATTATTTGGGCCATTTGTTTTCCAATCCCAGCGTTTATAAACGCCATTTTCATTTCGAACAATATCCTTTTTGGTGGCGTCCTTCCATTGTAATTCGCCGTGGAAGCGGTGCATGGATATGGAATAGTTGGGTGCATAAGCAGGATCATTAACTTCCCATCCTTCCTCGTCGTATAAGGTATTGTTGCCAAAGGGCATGGCATTTAAAACGGTTGTATGGCAGCCATAGCAAGGTCTGGGCGTATCTTTATCCACATGTAGAGGGTTGGATTTTTCCTCATCGCTTAGATTTATTTTCCCTACGCCATATTTCATCTCATGCAAAAATGGAATCACATCATAAAACTGATGCATGCTTGAATAGTTAAGTGCAGCTGCATATTCTTGGTCAATAATGCTGTTTGGATCACCGCCAATATCGGCAACACTAAATAATTCTGGTTTTAACGGCTTTTTTTCATCCGGGATATAGTAAGTGCTATTAGATCCGCCTTTTTGCCCAATAATCAACGCAACTTTACCAAAGGCGCTGGAGGCAAATGCGTCCTTGGTGTAAGGTGCGTTCGGGTTAGCGCCCACTTCGCCTTTGGTATGGCATTCTCTGCAATGGAAATCTCTGCCAGTACTTACAACACCATCCGTTTTGGCGACCACATTGCTGGTGCCTTTTTGGACGGCTTCAACTCTAAATAACGGGTAGCTGTTAACTCGTCCTTTATCATCAATATCAGTTACCGGCAGCATGTTAGCGGTAAACCAAGCTGCTGGTTTGTCATTGACGCCAGGAGAAAGTGCTTTTTGTGTGGCCACAAATTTTGAGAAAGGTTGCTGTGTATTAACGTTGTATGGATTATCTTTCCCGGGCATGAGTAAGCCGTGCTCAGCGTTATTAGGATCATTAGGGACAATATTTCCAGAAGTATCTTTTTTAGCTTTGAAATAACCTTCATCCACAGTTGGAAAACCCAGGGCCGATGAGCAACCATAAGCCCCCCAATAACCGGTCATTGCCCACGAACAAGTATAATAATTCTCACTTTTTTGGTTATCCGGGCGATGCGCTGTTTCCCACATGTCCGTTTTCTGAATAGTGGCATCTGTATACACTTTATTGGTTGGCCAGTTTTGGCTGGTAGAATTAATAGAATCGGTTCCGACCGGATCGTAAGGATTTGATGCGGCGGAATAAACCAGGTCGACATCACTACCTGTTAAAAATACGGGTAAACGATCTTTGCGAAATGCGTAAGCTCTAACGTTATTAACCACGGGGGAAAATGAGGAATAGCCATTAGGAACCATGCGCATGTCGCTGGAGTTCTGATATGTCCATTCCTCAAAAGGCATTACCACGACATCGCCTTTGGTGCCCGCTAGTTCTGTACCTCGTTTAGATGCTGCTTGTTCCGATACTTTTAATGGTAATCCGGTAGGCGGATTACCGACGTTTACGTCGATTACCGCTTTACAGTAGCGTTTGTTTGCATCAAAAGCAGTAAATCTAACTTTATAAGTCGCATCATTTCGTACAAAAGTAGTGCTGGTTTTATTGGTGTGCGGATGTTCCATCGCGCCACCGGCAAAGTCCCATTCAATCGTGACCGGCCCCGCTTTTTTATCTTTGAGGATGACTAAGCCTTCAAAATATACTGGAACGCCCGCCGTAGCCAAGTACGGGGTATTGCTTGGTTTAGGATTAACGATTTTACAAACGGGTACTTTTACGCAATCAGCTGGCGCACCGGTGACAGTTTTGGTTGCGCTAATATTGCCAGCCCGCGCTTCTACTCTGCAGGGTGCTTGTCCCATTTGTGCTAAAGGTATACTGAATGTCTGTTTGGCACTGGCAATGGTTTTGCTATCCAGCAACCCGCCTTCGCCGTGCAGTAAAGTTAAGTCGCCAGTGATGCCCTTAACGCTGGTTTTGACTATTAATGCTTTGGTTTTTGCATTATAACTGGCCGCTGTTATCGTTATTTTAGCGGACGATGCTGCTTCTGTGGCTGGACTGCCCAGCAAAGTAAGCAGCATAATCCTGATTAGCCAACTTAAACGAACATGATTGCCTGTGAAATGTTGCATAGTTTTCTCCTTATTATTTAAGTAACATAAGGGGAAATAACGCAAAAAACGTGCCGATAAAATTTATTGAATTAACTTGTTGAATTTAAATAAGTTAAAGGTGGTGTCGCTTAGGTTTAAGCAGAGCATAAAAGCAAAAAATTAATTAAACTATGTTATTCACCACACTTTAAGTCAAATGACACAGCTTTACGCATCAGTGGTCGGAAACATTAAGCTAAGTAAACCAGCCACTCTCCATTATAATATCTGGTTAATTGCCTCAACTGCCACAGTGACATTTTTAAGGATTAGCTGATAAATACAGCAACCCAGCAGTGAGCCACGGAATTCCCTTAAGTAAACAAGATCCAGGAAAAAAGCATGTCTGACATAGAAATCGCCCAACAAGCAAAAATGCAGCCGATCATTGGCTTGGCTAAAGCGCAGTATGGGATTGACGCCGAACATTTGGACCCTTATGGTCATTACAAAGCCAAATTATCGCTGGAATACGTTAACAGCCTGGCCGATAAAAAAGACGGCAAATTGATTTTAGTGACCGCGATTAGTCCAACGCCAGCAGGTGAGGGCAAAACCACAACGACAGTTGGTTTGGGTGATGCGATGAACCGATTGGGCAAAAAAACCATCATGTGTTTACGTGAGCCGTCACTGGGGCCATGTTTTGGCGTTAAAGGTGGTGCGGCGGGCGGTGGTTATTCGCAAGTGGTGCCTATGGAAGACATTAACCTGCATTTTACCGGCGATTTTCATGCCATCGGTGTAGCGCATAACTTGTTGTCAGCGTTGATTGATAACCATATTAATCACGGCAATACTTTAGATATTGATCCGCGCCGCATTCAATGGAAGCGGGTAGTGGATATGAATGATCGTGCCTTGCGTAATATCGTGGTAGGCATGGGCGGCGCGGCCAATGGCTATCTGCGCGAAGATGGTTACGATATAGTGGTGGCATCCGAAGTGATGGCTATTTTGTGTCTGGCGACCAGCCGATCTGATTTAAAAGAACGTTTGGGACGGATTGTGATTGGATATAAATCCGATAAAGTCACGCCAGTGTATGCGCGTGATTTGAATGCCCAAGGTGCAATGGCTGCATTGCTAAAAGATGCGATTAAACCCAATCTGGTGCAAACCCTGGAAAACAACATTGCCATTATTCACGGCGGCCCGTTTGCTAACATTGCGCACGGTTGTAATACGGTCACAGCCACCAAAACGGCTTTAAAGCTGGCGGATTATGTGGTTACCGAAGCCGGTTTCGGTGCTGATTTAGGTGCCGAGAAGTTTGTTGACATTAAATGCCGTATGGCCGGATTAACACCATCGGCGGTGGTCTTGGTGGCAACGGTTAGGGCGTTAAAGTTTCATGGCGGAGTGGTTAAAGACGAGTTAAATCAAGAAAACTTGGCTGCGTTGGACAAGGGTTTTGTTAACCTGGAGCGGCACTTAACCAATATAACCCAGCACTATGGCTTGCCTTGCGTGGTTTGTATCAATCATTTTACCTTTGATACCGATGCCGAAATAGCCTTGCTTAAACAAAAATGCGAAGCTTTGGGTGCACGTTGCGTAGTCTCCAAACATTGGGCGCAGGGCGGGGCAGGTGCAGAAGAGTTGGCGCAAGCGGTCGCTGATGTGGTTGATAATCGCGAACCTGGTTTTACCTTTGTTTATGACGAAAACTTAAGTCTGTGGGAAAAGATTGAAACCATCGCCACCAAGTTATACGGTGCCGGCAGTGTGACGGCCAGTGCCAAGGTTAAATCCCAACTAGCCGCTTGGAATACCGATTACGGTCGATTTCCGATTTGTATGGCAAAAACTCAGATGTCTTTTTCTACAAATCCTGCGGCAAAAGGTGCGCCGTCTGGACATAATGTGGAAATTAGGGACGTGCGCTTGGCCAATGGCGCGGGATTTATCGTGGCGATTGCCGGGGACATGATGACCATGCCTGGTTTACCAAAAGTGCCAGCGGCAGAACGGATTGATATTGATGATGATGGGAAGATTTCTGGGTTGTTTTAGGCTGGCGAATTAAGTATGTAGGGTGTGTTAATTGCGCAAATCTTATGTGTCAGGGTTTTGTATGATGTTTGTGTGCAATTAATTCACCAAGGCAATCCGTCCGGCGCTTGTGTGTTTGCGATGGTGGGTTACGTCGCGCATAAGCATGATGGTCAGTCAGAAACCGGCTAAGATGCGCGTCTAACCCACCCTACGGTCCTTTCCATATCCAAAAAAATAAGTGCTAGTGGATATTTGCCAAGGTGTCAGCCCAATGTTTCTTATCTTTAACAAGGGTTCAAATAATCATTTATGATGCGATTTTTTTTCAATCCGGAATGCAATTCAACAAGTTGATCTAAATCTGCCGGATCAAATATTGCGAGTAGTTCAGCATTTTCGGTAGTCTCAATCGTAAAAATATGCACGCAACAACCACACCCGTAATTTTCGCTAATGCCGACAACCTCATTTTGATACTTTTTTAGCCAATCTTCAAAAGCATCGCACTCAGTTTCGTTTTCAACTTCTATGATGACTTGAAAGTGCATATTAATTTCTTAACTGAATAAACAGTGTGTAGTGCAAGGGCGGGGTAATTGCGCAAATTGAATATGTCAGGGTTTGTAAGATGTTTGCGAGCGATTAACCCAACAAGGTTGGCCAACAGGCGATTGTGAGCTTGCGATGGTGGGTTACGACGCGCATAAGCATGGAGGCCAGTCAAAAAACGGGTTAGTTGCGCGTCTAACCCACCCTACGGTTTTTGTACAACCAGGCTTCTGTTATCGATTATACCTAGCCAAAACCTGTCTGACATAATTCTGGGTTTCGGGGTAGGGCGGGATTGAGTTGTTGTGTCTGATGACGGCATTTTCTCCGGCGTTGTAAGCCGCAACTGCCAAATCCAAGTTAGAATCAAACATTTCCAGCAAGTCTTTTAAGTAACGCGTGCCGCCGTCCACGTTTTGCTCTGGATCATGGCGGTCTGTTACGCCGTAGCGTCTGGCAGTGCCGGGCATTAATTGCATTAAGCCTACCGCACCAGCAGAAGAAATTGCGCCGGCATTATAAGCAGATTCGGTTTGAATAACGGCGTGAACCAATTTTTCATCCACTTGATGTTTTGATGCTACCTGAGCAATTAAATCATTGAATTTAGTTTTGCGGTTACCAGAGTTGGTGCTGGCGCTGGCATAGCTAGGATCCGGTCTAAAGCTGCCGCTGGTGAGTCTGGTTCTGGCAAAGGTGGTTTTGGGCGCGCAAGAGTGGCCTGAAATCTGGGTAATGCCGTTATAATCGGTGAAAACATGCACACCACAAGGCAGTTCGTTTCGTTTATTTAAGCGGTTTCTTGGCTCGTCGGTGTAGTGAATGCCGCCATTGCCATCAACAAATTTATAAATTCCGGCACCAGCCTGGTTGGAAACTAATAACGTAAATAAAATAAATAACTTTCTTTTCATGGTGTTACCTTGTTGGATTTTTTGGACTTTCCGCTAAATAGTTTTCAATATCTTCTTTGGAAAAACCAATTTTTTTAGCCACACGGTCTGCGTGACTAACCCGAGAAATACCATCAATTAACTTATAGGTTGGCTCATCATTGGCAAACTCCACTTGTTTGGCCACACCTATGCGTTGTTTGATAAACTGATCAACCAATTGATGATTATGAGTAATCAAAATCGTGCTGTTGCCTTTACGGTAAAAGCCATTCAATACATTGGATGACGATTCCATTTTTTCTTCAAAAGTCGTACCTTCCGATAATTCGTCCAGTACCACCAGACTTTTAGCCGTCGTTGCTAAAAATATGGTTTTAGTGCGTTTTAATTCCGTTCCAAAACGGCCTTCTCCATCATCTAAATGGCTTATTTCGGGTGCTTGATAAAATATTTTATCTGCCACCGTTAAACTGGCTGACTGCGCCGGTACAAAACAACCTATCTGTGCCAGCAGCTGGATTTGGGTAATGGTTTTGCAAAATGCGGTTTTTCCGCCGCTGTTTGGGCCGGAAATTAGTACTAACCGGTTTGTGAATGCAAAATCATTTCCGACATAACTAGAGTTATTTATAGCTAAAACTGGATTTTTAGCATCTTTTAATTGCAGTTCATGCTGTTCCGCTGCCAAAATTGCGGGCAAAACCACACTTCCAGGAAAAACTTCGGCAAACTTTAAAAACGATAATAATTCGTCCAGTTGGCCTAAAGCATCCAACGTTTCTGCAACGGAAACGGAGTTTTTATAGATATTTCTTAACGGAATAATGCCGCTATCACGATCAAATCCACCCACAATCGGGAAGTAAATCAGCAGCAGTGGTACAAAAAAGATGGTTGCAGTTGGGATCACATCCTTAGTCAGCTTGAACATATCACTTGGAAAGAAATGTGCGATTGCCCAGAGTGTGGCAAAAAATAACGCAATCAATACCGGTTTAAAAATACGTGGTCTGAATAATATGGCGGGTGAAAATGGATTGCTGCGCTCTTCTTTGCATTGAATACCGTTTTCAGTGATATAGGCGGGGCCTGCCATTAACGAATACGGGCGCATGGTGGCAAAGTCATTGATTTTATTAAATAGGCCTTGCAAATACGGGCTTTGCGGTTGTTGGATAGATTGAATGGAATCAACCAGTTCCATCATAAAGCGCACACCACGTTTGTATTGCAGATAACCAAAGCCTTCAATTTCGTGGTTTTCTCGGGCAGTGCCAAATGAGCCCAGAAATTCGCCAAACAACAGTAAGTAAAAGTTTTTTTCTGATTCAGCGGCATTGGCCACGACAGCGGCAATGGCATTTTTAAGCTCGGGGTTGGCTTGTAATTCTTGTACGGCAGCCTGTTTAGCCTGAATTTCTTCAATGTTATCCAGCGGTTGGGCTAAAGAGCGATAAAGGACTGCTTGTCCAATGGTAGTTTGAGCATGATTGATGGCTGTAAATACTTCATCGACTTCAATGGCTTTAAAAGCGCTTTCATCCAATACCCCTTCGCCCAACGGCAAAGGCTGACAGACTTTAACTTCAGGCCAGGTGCCTTGCCATTGCTGCAATAGGGGTGTTGTCATCGCTGTTGCTCTCTTAGGTTATAGGGTAGAGGTTATTGTTCTTTAAACAGTCACTCGATGTTATCAATTTTATTTTTAAGTA
>Ga0208264_1000369_pt1 | contig 15020 bp, 12 predicted proteins | sample LakWasMet31_HOW6_2_FD_183873 | JGI IMG/M metagenome (GOLD analysis project Ga0208264, IMG submission 183873) | Freshwater sediment methanotrophic microbial communities from Lake Washington under simulated oxygen tension - Sediment Metagenome... | ecosystem: Environmental > Aquatic > Freshwater >...
GCCACCTTGTTAGCGGTATCAGCAAAACCGAATCCTTTTGCCCAAATTACGTGTTGGTCATCAACGATAGCAATACTTAGGCCTTCAATGTCCTGTTTACGCATTTGTGTGTTAATCAGCCAGCTTAAATAGGTTTTAAGATAGCTATAGTCTCCGCGTTGAATCGCATCAGGTTTTGAAGGTGGAGCGCTGTTACAACCGGTAAGCAACAACACTGTGCTGATTAATAAAGCTGAATAATTTCTCATCTGAACTCCTTATTGGATAAATTACACCACTATTTGCGTTTAGCGACTAAACCCATGTAACGCATGGTTTGTTGCTTACCGTGTCTTTCGAAGGTAATGGTTTCACCAAGTCCTCGGCCAAGTCCAGCAATAATGGCTTCCTGATCATTGAGTGGTATTAGCACACGTCCACCCAAAGCAATCAAAAAGCCATTGTTAATTTTGAGGTCCACGTTAGACGGCAGTTCTACATCCTTTCCTTTGTTAGAAATTTGATACCGCCCGACACGTTGCCGCCAAATTTTGGACAGGTTGGGATGCGCCAGTTTCTCGCCAAGTATTCGCCTGCCAATGGCCTGATTATCCATAATCAAAACCTGCCGATTCGATATTTCATCACGGCTTAACTTGACTTCGCCACCCAAAATCGCAACCTTTGCTTTGGCACTACCGTCCGGTTGCAGCGAAAGCGGATAAGTCTTGCCATCGCTGTTAATAAGCATCCGCCCCCGATGTTCATAAATGCGGATGAATCCGAAATTCTCTGACGCATAGTAACCTGGTAGTGTGTAAGGATTGAGTACTAGCGTTTCCGGAGCATTTTGCTTGGTTTGGGCCAATGAGGAAACCGGCGATTTTTCGTTGAGCATCAGATTTAGGGCAGATTTTGCTATATCGATGACCACACCCGCAGAGTTTTCGGAATTGGCCAACACAACAACACCTAATTTATGTGACGGAATGGTAGCTAAAAAACTGTGAAAGTGGCCGATGTCACCGCCGTGATGTGCCATAGTCTCTCCGCGTGGCGTTTTTTCAAGAAGCCAAGCTAATTAGGCGTCCACACACAACAAAATAAAAGGACGAAAGCCTACTTTAAGTGGACCTTTTTTTCTTTGTCCGGCGTGACTCTTTCCAAAGTTAACTTTTAAAAGCTTGAGCGGGTTATATCTTTGAAAAATCATTTTTTAGCATGAGGTAACAGGAAATTTAAAGCATACCTCTTACTCCCTAGGTACGCTGACGAACAGACACAAGGGCACCATGAGTATATTTTGGCATCTAAATCAAATAGATTCAGGTGTAATTAATTTAAAACGGAAAAGGCAATGCGGCTTCCTTGTTATTTTTTCCCTTGTGTATTGGTGCAATTATAGCCTGCAGACTGATTCGCCGCATCAAATGGAAACTTACCATTTCTGTCGCCAAGTTAACTAGGATTTCGCCCAGTGCGTCCTGCTTGAGGGTAATAGTCGGCAACTAAACCAGTATATTGTTCCGGAAATTTTGTTTGAATCCTTGCCCAGAACAGAGAAAAAGGACTGGCATCTGCAGATAAAAATTTATCGGGTCAGCTTATTGCCTCGGGTATTCCAGAACTAGCAGAAAATGAACTCATGAAGGGCAAGATTAGCAGTTTCTGCAAGACGTGCTTTCATTAGGTCTATAAACTCAAAAACAGGTTATGCATATGAAATCAAAATCAGACAAAATTAAGTATGGCATAGACAAGTGCGTAGTATTAAGTTTTATCCTCATTTTTATCACGTTGTCGGGATACTCTCAAATGGCTTTTTGTGCTTCTAATGCTAAGCAAACTCCGACGCAACAAGGCATTCAGGGTTACGGGAAAGTTTACCCTTATCCTGAAGCCGCCATTCAACCCTCGCCCAAACGCGATTATAAAGTGTTGTTCGACATCACCAAGGCGGCCGATTCTGCCGACAAGGTGAACTCTGGACTTGACCATGTCGCGAGGCTTTTGAATCTCTTTGCTTTAGCTAGGGTTTCAACTGACCGTCTGAAAATCGTTGTGGTCGTGCATGGATCGGCAACGCCACTTGCTTTAAAGGATGATGCATACCAAAAATTGTATCAAATACGCAATCCCAATTCGGAGCTTATTGGCCTGCTGCAGAGTGTAAACGTCAAGTTCTACATCTGCGGGCAGGCTTTGGCGGAAAAAAACTTAACCCCTGCATCGGTTAATCCGAAAGTTACCTTGGCTATATCAGCTTTAACAGCGTTGATAAATTATCAGTTAGACGGCTATGCGTTGATATCAAATTAAGAACACCTTCTACTGGAGTAAGAGCTTATCCATAAATGATATTCCCCATATTTTCCCGCTTGATTTTTCGGAGTAGGTTGATAAAAGCGGCGAACATTCTCAAGCCCAAATAGCTTTGGTGAGTCTTTTCTTAGCGCACCAGAATTTCTTGGAATGGGGGTGGATCTCTCACTCACTGGTAAAGCGCCGCCTTTGCACGGCGCACACCATAAACCGACACACCAGATCTGTAAAAATAGGACATCAAAGGTCTGCTAACAATTAGTGGCTGACATTCGAGTCGAAAAATACCCAATGCCTGCTTGGGGTCTATCATTGACAGTGACTTGGTCGAAGCCATGCAAAGTTGAACGCCAGCTATCGAGAATTGCATTTTGAAATAGTTTCGGCCAACTGCATACTAGCGCACAGAAATGTAAAAGTATTGAAATCCCACCTAAGCAGTCGGTCAAGGGAATGTTATCGTTCCGATATTAATTCTTGGCAAGCACGAGTCAAAAATAGCTGCATTCGAAAGTGGATTAGATCATTCTAGATAGAATTGATGATTTAAATAAGTCGCTTAGCAGATTGCCCGATTTATCTAGGCAAGATCAAAATATCAAGTTTCGATATGCTAAAGTTATTGATTTTTCTTGCCGAAAAAGCAATAACTCTTTCTGATAAAATAACGATATATATTTTATATTTTTATCAAAGTTTCAAACTGGTCGATAGGCTTCGGCTGGCCAAATAAATAACCTTGAAAATTTTTGCAACCTCTTTCAAGCAGACATTGCCGTTGTTGTTCAGTTTCCACGCCTTCAGCTATGACGTCTATGCCCATGTTGCGCGCCATCACGATAATGGTACTGACAATAGCCTCATCGCCGCTTTCGGTTGCGATGTCTAGTATGAATGACTTGTCTATTTTCAGCTGGTTCAGGGGGAGCCGTTTCAGATATTGTAAAGACGAATAGCCCGTGCCAAAGTCGTCCAAGGAGAATTGAATCCCAATTTCGTTTAAATCACTCATCGTGTCAATTACCCAATCGATATCCTCTATCAATAAACTTTCCGTCAATTCCAATTTGAGCAGCGCTGGGTTTATTGAATAATCTTGAATCAGTTTTTTTATTTGGTTGACAAAACTCAGCTGATGAAACTGTTTGGCGCTGACATTTACGGCCAGAGTGAGCTGCTTTAAAGCCTTTACCTGTTGCCAAGCCTGCAACTGAGCACAAGCAGTTTCCAGTATCCACTGGCCGATAGGGATGATAATGCCATTTTCTTCTGCTAGTGGTATGAATGATGCGGGTAATGTTAAACCATATTCTGGATGCACCCAACGGACAAGCGATTCAGCCCCGTGAATGTGTCCGTCTTCACTAACCTGAGGTTGATAATAAAGCCTGAATTGTTTCTTATCCAGGGCGTGACGTAAATTTCTCTCCAAAATTGCTCGGGCGTTGATATTCACTTGCATTTTTGGGTCGAAGAAATGCAGGCTATTGCGCCCAGATCTTTTAGAATGGTACATGGCGATATCCGCCTGCTTCAATAATTCTTCAGCGGTTTGAAAGTGGGTATTGAATAACGTAGCACCAATACTGGTTGTATTTCGATATTCGTATTTGTTCAAAACAAATGGCAGGGCAAGCGCTTCCAATATCTTGTTACCTATTAGCTTCGCTTGACTTCCGGCCATGATTGTTTGTTCGCTTAACTCTTCAAGCATTACCACGAATTCATCGCCGCCGATGCGGGCGACGGTATCGCCTTCCCGCACGCAAGTTAGCAAACGTTTGCCTACCTGTTGCAACAAAAGATCACCCAACTCATGACCTTGAGTGTCGTTCAGAACTTTGAAGTGATCCATGTCCAAAAACAAAAGGGCCCCATTCTTTCCAGTTCGTGTGCTCGTGGCTATAGCATGATTAAGCCGGTCAATTAACAGCCGCCGATTGGCCAGTTTGGTGAGCGGGTCGTAAAATGCCAAGTTCTTAATTTCCTCAGCAGCCGCCATACGCTCGGTAATATCGCGAAAAAATCCTGCCAAATAACTGCGGCCATGAATCATCAAAAAAGCGGTGTTGATATCGGCATAAAACAGGGTGCCATCTTTACGCAACACGGGTAAGTTGTGTGCGTCAATAAATTCGCCACACGCTTTTCGTTCGAAGATATTATAGATTTCGGAAAGATTAGCTTTTGGATGAATATCGGCAACTCCCAATTTCATGAGTTGTTTGCGGGTATACCCCAACATTTTGCAAATTGCCGGATTGGCATCAGTGAATATTTTAGATTCGACATCTGTAAGAAGAATGCCGTCCTGAGCGGCATCAAAGATGGAGTAAAGCCGACTTTCGCTCTCAACTAGGCTTTTTTCGATTTGATTTCGTTCAGTAATCTCATGTTTTAATTTGCGATTATAGCGAAATAAGATGAATATTAAGATCAAAGCTCCAAATACGATATAGGCTAAAACATAATTTTGAAATTCTTTCAATGTGATAACTGGATCAGGATCGTATAAGAAACCATCCAAGGAATAATCAGGTTTAAGGTTACCCAACTTAACATAGGTATTTGCAATATGGCGCCATCGGCCCTCATGCATGTGGCCTAACTGAACAAGTTCCGGCAGAATCAAGTCATGGAGAGCTTGGTATTCGAAGCGTAAATGGGCCGTTGACCGGGATGATCCATACTGTTGAATGATTGGTATCATTTCATCCGGATGCAACATCGCATATTCCCAGCCTTTTAGGCTTGCACGGACAAATGCCTTAACCCGCTCTGGATGGTTCTTGATTTCTTGTTCAGTTGAAAAAAGATTATCCCCATAAAAATCTATGCCATATTGAATGGGATTAAACTGAACAACAGGGACGTTTTTCTCTTGGAAATAAAACGGTTGGTTTGTGCTGTAACCTGCTATTGCGTCAATTTTTCCCTCAATCAGACTTTTAAGGTCGTTATTTTGTTTTAACAAATTGAAGCGGTCCAAAGACCCTGTTTCGTTAAGGAGCATGGGAGTAATAGCGGGAGTGCTCATTGGGTCGACCATGACTCTTTTTCCGACTAACTGCTGAGGTGATGTGATGCCAGAATGCTTGCTTACCAGCAATGTATCTGGCGAATGCTGAAAAACCACGGCTAATACCACTAATGGTTTGCCGTTATTTCTATCTAGCAGAATGCCGGTTGAGCCAGTCGCATATTGGGCCTGTCCGGAAAGAGCTTCATTGACGAAATCGATACTGGGGCCGCCCTCACGAATCGTAACGTTCAAACCTTCTTCTCGATAATAGTCTAATGCTTGAGCGGCATAATAACCCGCAAATTGATAGGCATGCTGCCATTTTAATTGAAGGGTGATATGTTCTTCAGCCCGAACATCAACAGGTAACATCAATAATAGCAATAGGAACACATTGCGGTATGAACCTATCAGTGAGGTAGTTAGTATTGTATAGAAATTGATATGCTTCATATTTCATACTACTTTAAGAAATAAGTCTGAGATGAATTTAGTGTATAAATTCGACTCTGCGTTATTTAACCATTAAAAGTATAGACGTAGGAATCTGATTTTAAATTGTGGAAGAAAAGGATGAAACAGTATTAAAGTATGCCTACCCTGAGTCCAATCTCAAAGCCCGTTACTTCGTCTACCCTGAAAAACAACATATCCAATTGAAATAATTGACAAATAATACAAATAATCGAGTTTAGATCGACCAGGAATGATAAAATTAAGCGTTAATTTCTGGTCGAAATGTTAGTTACTTATGATGACACCGAGCTCAAATGGCCACCAAACCGACCTGTTTGGTAACAACTTATTACAACAATTAGATCCCCAAGATCCGCTACTGGTTTTAGCTACTGCCATTCCTTGGAAGGCTGGAAAACGGCGCCCAAATTTTGCCACTATTGAGCGCTGACCTTGAAATTTATGTATGCAATATTATCAATATCATAGAAAGAATCTACTGGAAAATGTAAACGCTCTTTTAGTATAAAAGTAGCAAATCATGGACGCCGTTTAGCAAGCCATGGCCTATAACCTTAATCGATTACCAGTGTTGTAAGTGAAAACAAATCACAACAGGCTAGTTATGCCTTTTAAAGGGAGAATGTGGTTTTTAGCAGAATTTTGGAGCAATGGGTTTTGCAAAGGTCTCGTAAAAGCTAAATTTAGGAACTGGAACTAGGAAATCAGCAGCCAGATGCTGGTGCCACCCCCTATACGCGATTTGAGAGCTACTTGCCAGCCATGAGTTTCGGCGAGTTGCCGAGTTATGGCTAGACCTAAGCCACTGCCACCGGTAGTACGGTTTCGCGAGGATTCAATTCTATAAAAGGGGCGAAACACGGCTTCCCTCAGCTGAGGCGGAATGCCAAGGCCTCTATCACGTACGCCTATATAAATCGTGTTCTTGATTCGCCTGCGTACGATCTGAATTTCGCGCTCTTCGCCATATCGCAAGGCATTGTCCAGCAAATTACTAATGCACCGCCTTAAAGCTATTGGAGCGATCTCAGCTACACATCGGTAGCCATCGGTGCGTAATTTCAATTGGCCTAGTGCCTGGGCCATGGCGGCTTTGACCAAGTCTTGCAGCAACGCATCAATGTCGGTTTTTTCTGCATTTTCAGGTTCTTGAGCTCGCGCTAGTGTCAGTTGGGCGCCAATCAGTTCATCCATTTCTGCAATGTCGCGTTCCATGCGGAGCAGCAGCGGAGAGGAATACTCCTCTGCGAGCATTCCAAGCGCCATTTTCATTCGTGCCAGGGGGCTGCGCAGATCATGAGACACTCCCGCCAATAAGGTAGTTTGATTCTCCCGCTGTGCTTGGAGTTGACGTGAGGTTTCGTTAAAAACGTGCGCCAGATCGGCGAATTCGGCATCTCCTTGCTCTGGTAACAAAGGAGCATTTTTACTCGTACCGATTCGCCGCACTGCTTCCGCCAGTCTGGCTACCGGCGCAGACACCCGTCGGGCCAGCAACCAGGCCAAGCAAAAGGTTGCTAATATTCCGGACAGAGCGACCCAAATTAGGGCCCAACTTGGTCGCGGTGTAATTCTGGACTTGGAAAATTCGAAATATAACCGTTGACCACTTTGGTTAAACTCTACTTGAAAGTGTTCGTGCGCGTCTTCCGATAGACGAGGTAACTGACCGGAAGCAAGGCGATTAGCAAGTGCTGCTTGTAGTAAGCGTATGTAAGGATAAAGCCCGATTTCTTCTGATAACGAGGTTCCGGATTCTTGTAGATTCAACCCATATTTTTCACGCAACTCCAGCTGGAAAGCGGAGCGTTTCTCTGGCGGTAACTCGCCCCAGATATGCGCCGATAAAACCAGTAAATCGGCTAGATCGTCAGCGGAACGATGGGCAAGAGGCAATACCAGGTTGATAAACATCGCCGCACCAGAGACGATTTGGAAAACTAACAACCCAGCTGCCACGGTGAGCGCGGTGCGCCGAAAAAAAGAAGGCCGTTTTTTCACAACGCTTCCTCGCCCCGAGGAGTGAACAAATAACCCTCACCCCAGACGGTGCGTAGATAAATAGGCGCGTCTGGTTTAGGTTCAATTTTGCGACGCAGACGGGTTACTCGCACATCGATACTACGGTCGAAGGGTGAACGCTCGTAACCCTTGAGCAAACTGATCAAATGATCACGCGACAGCACTTGGTTCGCATGTTCCAGTAACACCCGCAGCAGGTTAAATTCGCCGAATGTCAGGGGGATTTCAACGCCGTCACGGCTCATAACATGGCTGTTGAGATGCAGGCGGAATGGTCCGAAAGATAATATTTGAGTATCGGCGGCTACATCGGCTTCACCGCTACGACGCAATACTGCGCGCACTCGTGCAAGTAGTTCGCGTGGCCCGAAGGGTTTGGACAAGTAGTCGTCCGCTCCCATTTCCAAGCCTACGACTCGATCTATTTCGTCACCTCGTGCAGAAACGATAATTACTGGCGGCCCATGATGTTCGCGTAACCAGCGTAACAGACTCAAACCATCTTCACCAGGCAGCATTAGATCAAGTACCAGCAAATCTACAGCATGCTCACTCAACACGGTGCGCATGGCCGTCCCATCGCCTGCCTCGACTACCAGGTAGCCGCTCGAACCCAAATATCCAGACACTAATTCACGTAGTGCCGTATCGTCGTCAACGATAAGAATACATTGTTTGTCTTCCGATTTATTCATTCAATCAGCCTTATCAACTTTGCAGATCACAGGGAAGGCCTCGTTGTAACACTTTGAAACAATTTGTTACTTTTTTGAAAACCGTAGGAAACATTGTAGCCTTAGTATATTAATCAATCCTAATTAAGAGCTTTCAACTATGAAAAACCCATTCACCCTCAAATATAATTCGAGAACCTGTAGAATGAGCCAAGCAAATCTATGTCTGACCCTAGTACTCGGTCTGATAAGCGTAACTGCTATAGCTGACGAGCTCGATCAACGTCAGTCCATTCAACTAAACGCTAAACAGCACGCTCATGTACTGGGCGAAATGCGCACTCTGTTTTCTGGCACACAAGCTATTCTGGCGGCATTGTCTGTCAATGATATGACAACTGCCGCACAACAGGCGCGAGCGCTGGGCATGAGCATGGTAGATAAGGCTGAAAACCATCTTCATGATGTGCTACCACAGAAATTCATGCAGCTAGGCATGTCCGTTCACCAGGATTTTGATCGTATCGCGGCCGATGCGGAATCGTTAAAGGATTCCAAATATACGCTTAAACAACTAAGTACTGCCATGAATACTTGCACAGCCTGCCACGAAACTTACCGGCTTCAGACTTCTTGTGTAGAACTCAAACCTTGAAAAATCAGATTTATACACTGACTGCTGATAATTGCATCAGATTTCTTAATCTCTCTAAGGAGAATCATCATGAAGAAATTAATAGTAAAGTTAACATTTATTTTGTTAATCGTTGCCGCTATTGACGCGCAGGCTCGAGGTGGCGGACAAGGTGGTATGCAAGGGCAAGGCATGGGATCTCGCCAAGGTAACGCCGGTGTTATGGATCATGATCGGACTTTTCAACGCGAGCAGCAACAATCGCCTAGGCAAAACCAGAACGGACAACAGCAACACGAGATGAACCAGGAACATAACCGAATCGGCCAAACGGTGCCCGACCAAAATCAGGAAGGACAGCGGCAACGCGAGATGAACCAGGAGCAAAACCAAATTCGTCAAACAACGCCCGCCACCGATATAGCCCCTGCGCAATAAGCGAACGCAGCCGCAATGTGCGTCTGGCTTGAATAAAGTTAAAGCTCAGTACGCGGCGTTTTATTTAATTGATAAAAATGGAAATTAAGATGAAAACCAACGCTACTAAACTAATCGGATTAATATTAGCCTTGTCTTTATTCAGTGCTTACCCAGTGCTGGCTCGGGGACCGGCAGCTGGATCATACAGACTTCAATCCCAACAAAATGCAACAGTGCTTAGCGAAGCGGAAGAGGATACGATACTGTTTATGCGCGAGGAAGAAAAAATGGCGCGCGATGTTTATCTGACCCTCTACAAAACCTGGAAAAAAGCCGTGTTCAACAAAATAGCAGCATCAGAACAAAAGCATATGGACGCCATTCGGAAAAAATTGAACTTGTTTGGATTGCCCGATCCCGTCCTGCCAAATATAGGGCGTTTCACTAATACGGACTTGCAAATTCTCTATGACCAATTGATTACGCAGGGCAAACAGTCTTACAAAGATGCGTTGGTAGCTGGAGCCACCATTGAGGACATGGACATCCGAGATTTACAGACCGCTATCGCAGCCACTAATAATCTAAAGTTGAAAACAACCTATCAAAACTTGCTGGAAGGCTCGAAGAACCATTTGCGCGCTTTCGTCAACTTACTGCAGAAGCAAGGGTTTGAATATAGTCCGCAATTTATAGATCAAGCTTTGTTTGATGCTATTTTGGGAATTTAAATACCATTAATATGGATTACCTCTTTAGCATTAGCTGTGTAGTGACCCTAATAAAGTAATTTACTTCTACCACAAAGATTGAGGTTCTCATGTATTACATTGTTGTAACAGATAAGTCATTTGACCAAGCATCGGCTGACCTGGAGTTAGCCGTTAAAAATCATGGTTACGGGGTGTTGCATGTCCACGACTTGGGGGGAACGTTACGCAGCAAAGGCCTAGCGTTTGATAACGAATGCAAGATTTTTGAGGTCTGCAATCCGAGGCAGGCAGCAAAAGTGCTATCCATCGACATGCGTCTGAATATGGCGTTGCCTTGCCGTATTTCGGTGTTCACCGAGCAAGGTAAAGTCAAGATTGGCCTTATTAAGCCGGCACAGATGCTTTCGGCACTCACTCAAGATGCGGGGTTAGCTGAAGTTGCCAAAGAAGTTGAAGATAAAATCATACAGATGGTTGACGAGGCGAAGTGAGTAATCGGCTCGTCAACGGCTTGATCAATATATAGGCAGAATTGCGCATCTAATAAAGGTCCGAGTTCTGCTAGAAATAGCCATTGATTGGGTTGTATTGGTTATGTTTGCAATTTTCTATAACCCAAAATTTCAGGAGAAAGTTATGTTTAAAACAATAGTGATAATGTCCGCATTAACTGGTGCTTTGGCGCTATCATCAGACTTGACGATCGCCGCTGAACAGGAACAAATCCAGCAACAACAGCAAGAGCAGGTATACGGTAGAGAATTAATGACGGAGCAAGAACGTCATGCGCAGCGTTCTAAAATGCGTGCCGCAAAGACTGCTGAAGAACGGGAACAAATCCGTACCCAACAACACGAGCGTATGAAAAATCGCGCCAAAGAAAGCGGCAAGACACTTTCCGATAAACCGCCACTCAGAGGACGTGGCAAAGGCGCTGGCGGCGGTCGCAACCGTTAACCAGACAACTCCAACGCAGAGCCTCAGGAATTGACAAGGGGCTCTCATTTCAAGGGTATAGAACTCGGAATACCCTAGTTGGCAGGTTTATGGCACTAGTGCTATCAAAGGGTGTTGCCTCTTGGTCTGTATCTGCCATTTTCATCTAATTGAATAATTTTTCCATTGACCTCTGCGTACGGTCTTTTTATTTCCGGTTTAGGAATTCTTTGCTCAGCTGCATGGAATACTTCTCTGTTGAATTTCAATTTTTCTTTTTCAATTTCCATATAGGTATTTGCTACGATGTTTGTGGTTTCTTTTACTACTTCGGCTGTTTTGTTCGTTATTTTGTCAGTGTAAAGCATCATACTTCCAAAAATTATTAGGCCGCATAATAAAAAGCTACAAGTTATGCCTACAACAAGTTTTAAGGTATTGCTGTCCTCTTTCGTGTCTATTCTGTAAGGCGTTACATCAATGGTGCTTTTATGCATTAATGGTGTTGTTAGATCCCTATTCTTATATTTTTCAGCTTTTCTAGCCCTGATTGCGTCTAAGTGGTTATTCCATTTTATCTCTCTGTATTTATCCATATTAGATCTCAGAAATTTAGTTTCAATCTTATGATTTTAGCTAATCAATAATAATTAGTTTGTGCGCGGATTCTTTTTTTAGAACTAAAAAGCCTTTCAATCTTTTTCACCGTTCGTAATTTGCCGAAGTTGGCTATGTCAATTCAAGAAGACGTGAAAACTTAACCACTCAAGGATAGGTTTGGTTCTTCAAATTTATCTGCGAACTAACACTGACGGCCAAATTCAGACTTACATATTTTAAGACAGCCGACGTTCAAAGTCGTCCTTACGGACATTCGAGAAACTCAACCTTAAGTCGTCTGTTCATCTATGCCATCAAAATTCTAGCAAATAGAAACAGATGGAATTAACAGCATTAACGCTTCGATTGCATGTTCCTATTCGCTATGACAGCTGTTGCCTGCTAGTAGGAGTACACTATCGGCTATTTCCAATGCGGTCATTTCGGGACTCTTTCCTTCAGGGTCAGCATGACCTGTTACCTTTGCGCCTCGCTTCCTTTCGTGCCTATGCATCAAACACTCCGTTACCGATGTGCCGGCAAGGCTCGATACCAAGCTTGTGGCTAGCAATTACCTGGGCGGGATTCACACCGGCTAGCTCATGCGGCATTGCCAAGCCGCAACGCTCCCTAAACCCCACTATCGCCACACACCTCAAAACTTTTTGCTATTGCTAATGAACCTTTTGTGTGTTTTTTGGAATGTAACGTAGTTTAAAACAAAAATTAAATAACCTTAAGGAAACCATTACATGATTGACATTCGAAATAATAACCATAGGCAATTGACAAAAATTCCGAAAATCGGGAAGTTGGCCTTGATTGCAGGCATGTTCACAGTCGCCTTCAGTGCGCAGGTTATGGCAGCGACGGCAACCACCTCGGACGGCACAATCAGTGTCACCCTAAGCGCGCCTGACAAAGTTGTCGTAGGTAGGCAGTTCGTCGCCACCGTGCAGGTGCAAAACGTTACCACGGCGACCATCGGCATCGCCAGCGCAGCAGCTCAATATGCCCGTTCCACATTCCAAATCAAAGGTCTGTCGTCCCCGACTCCAGGGGCTGTATGCGAGAAGGCCACCAGTCGCGGTACAACCAGATTTGCTGTCTGCGGCAACGTCCCGCTCGCTCCTGGCGAAACAATCACGACGAACGTGGTGCTGCAGTCGGGTTCGGTCGGCTTGCTAGCGATCGGCTCGTATGGCTTCACCGCCACGGGTCCGTTTGTGCAAGGAAAGTTCACGCCTGGCCCCAGCGCCACCGTAAACAGCGCCAAGCAATAGCATCAATGGCCGCGCCGTCTTTCCGTCAACGAAATCGACGGAAAGACGGCGACGATTTTGATCCCCACCACGAATAGTAGACACATTAAAAATCGAGTATTCTCAACAGAAGAGAGGTACTTGCATGAGCACGAAATCTGTACAGCTAAAATATCGATTATCCACATGCGCAAATTAATCAAATTCAGTATGATCAACTAAGCAATTTCATTCGGCTCTCATGGAATCCAATCAACACTGTCGGAACAGACAGTTAACCATGCCGCATGGTCATCCACCCTGACCTTAATACCCAACCCAGGGTCGGTACGTGGCCAGTTTACTGCAACATTCTCCGCTGCAGCGGACAACACAATCACTGGGCTGACACAGCCCGTGGTACCAATTACCTTCCAGGGACTAAAGTCATCATTTGGAAACACCGGAGCCGTAATTACGCCGCTCATGTAAAGCACCATTATCAGCCATTGACCGTCTGGCGACCAAGTGGGGCTGCCGTAGACCCAATTCAGTGGTTCGCTAGTATCAGGCACCGCAGTAAGCCGATGCAACCCGCTACCGTCAATGTTGACCACATAGACATGAGCATCGTCGTTGCCTTCACGAGACTCTGACCAAGTGAATGCCAACTGGGTACCATTCGGGCTCAACGCCAGACTGCTATGCGATACCAGGAATTTATTCGTTAGGGAATTAGTTCTGTGGGGTAGGTTTAAAGTAGCTAGCAAGCGGACATCAGGACTTAGCGGAGTGGTGGCGTACAGTTTGTTGTCAACCAGATAGACATAATCACCATTAGGTAACCAAGCCGCTGGGAAACCTATAACTGATACCCCGTTCAAAAGCGAACCTTTTTCAATGATGGCTCCCGTTAACGTATCAATTACCGTGAGCTGATCATCATAGAGATAATTCTTCTTATGAAAAGCAAGCATATAGCGGCCATCCGCCGACACGCGCACACCATTATAATTAATATCGCCATCTGGCAGTGGTATCTGAGTGCGGGCACTGGACAGGGAATCTGTATAGAAAAAATCTAACAACGTCGACTTGGTGCTCGTATTGCGACTATTTAGTCGGGTGAGCAGAGTACCATCGGCATTTTTCACCCAGTAATCATCATCTGGCTCCTTTGCAGAGGTTGGTGGCGCAACATGACTACCATCCTGCAAATTATATATTTTGGCTTTACCAATTGAAGAATTCACTAATAAGCGACCAGGCAATGTGGAATTGCGATAGGTAGTGAAAGCCGGCGTCACTCCACCGCCACTAGTATTTCCACCATCTCCGCCCCCGCAGTTTGCTGTACACGGTGTAGATGCCAGACTTTCCAAAGTTGGCTTATTGGAGAGCATTGCCAATAATTGAGCCGCCGCACCGCTCCCCGCGCCGTCAGCATCATAAAATAAGCGGCCTGTGGCTTTCTCATAGACAACCCGCTCTCCATTTTTTGCTAAAGCCAGCTTTTTGACAGCAACAAAGCTCTGGTTTGGGAATACTGCAACATCCAGACTAATAGAATCGCCGTGCACTTTTGAAAAATCCGTGATCTTATCGGCAGTTGATAGGCTATCCAGCTTGAAAATATCCGCGCCTTTCCCGCCTGTCATCACATCACTGCCAAGGCCGCCCAGCAACGTATCATTACCAGCGCCGCCTTCCAAGCGGTCATTACCTACACCACCCACAAGCAAATCATTGCCATTGCTACCTGACAATTTGTCGTTACCGGCTAATCCAGTTAATGCATTATCTAAATTGTTGCCTATCAAAATATCGCCGTAACCTGAACCAATAACATTTTCAATATTCGACAACTTGTCTTTACCTGCGCCGCCGGTAGCACTTTTTTTAGATAAATTAACCTGTACTTTTTTGGCTGCATGTTCATAGCTGGCGGTGTCAATACCTTCTTTTCCATCAATTTTATCA
>Ga0208264_1000375_pt1 | contig 14907 bp, 19 predicted proteins | sample LakWasMet31_HOW6_2_FD_183873 | JGI IMG/M metagenome (GOLD analysis project Ga0208264, IMG submission 183873) | Freshwater sediment methanotrophic microbial communities from Lake Washington under simulated oxygen tension - Sediment Metagenome... | ecosystem: Environmental > Aquatic > Freshwater >...
TCCGTTGTCTGCCCGGCTGAATGTCGATGTGCAGGACATCGGTCTCGATAAGTTTCAAACCTATGTCGACCAATTTGCCCGCCTGGATGTGATCGAGGGCGGTTTGTTCGTGAATGGCAAGCTGGATGCGGCGCTTAAGGACCCTGAAAAACCCGACGTCAAGTTTCACGGATTTGCCGGCGTCGATGAATTGATCACCCGCGATCAACTTCAGAACAAGGATTTCATCAAATGGCAAAAGCTGACTTTGAGCGATATTGACGCCGACCTCGCCGCTAACCGTTATACCGCCAAGCGCCTTCATATAGAAAAGCCCTATGCACGAATCGTGATCAAAAAGGACAAAACGATCAACGCGAATGAAGTGCTATCGACCGGTAAAGCCGTCAGTAACAAGCCTGCCCCCAACGCAACGTCCAAGAAACAGGATGCCGAGCATGCGCCGCCGTTCTTCAGGCTCGATCAGGTGTTGGTGCATGATGGGGCATCCGATTTTGCCGACCTGTCGTTGATTCTGCCTTTTGCGGCCGAAGTCCAGGAGTTGAACGGCGGCGCCTCGGGCATTTCCTCGGAAAAAAAATCGAAGGTCAAGGTGTCGTTGAAAGGCAATGCCTACGATCTGGCGCCGGTCGATGTCAGCGGGGAAGTGAGTCCTTATCGGGGAGCATACGACGTGGCGGTGAGTTTTCATGGCTTGCCGATGCCGCTGATCAGTCCTTACATGGTGCAATTTGCAGGTTATAAAGTCGAAAAAGGCAAATTGAATCTGGATTTGAAATATAAGGTCGAGCAGGGCGTTCTGACCTCATCGAACACGATTCTGATCGATCAGTTCGAACTCGGCGAGAAGGTCGAAAACCCGAATGCGGTGTCGTTGCCGTTGGAATTGGCGGTCGCCTTGCTGAAGGATGGCGATGGCCGAATCAAATTGGACGTGCCGGTCACCGGCAGCCTGGAAGATCCGAAATTCAGCATTAGGGCGATCATCGCCGATGCGCTGTTGAATGCGTTGAATAAAGTGATTACATCACCTTTCACGGCGATCGCTTCGCTGTTTGACGGCGGTGAAAATCTGGATCATATCGATTTCAGCCCCGGCAAGTCCGAACTGGACAAGGCCCAGTTGGCCAAGCTCGACGGTTCGGCGAAGGCGTTGAAAGAGCGTCCGGCATTGAGCCTCGAAATCAAGGGCGCGGCCTTCGAGGAACAGGATTGGCCGGCTTTGAAGGATGCGGCGCTTTATGACCAGTTAAAACGCTTGAAGGCGGCCGCGATCTCCAAGAAAGGCGGCAAAAAAGTGCGCGCGGAATATGTCGAGCTTTCGGACGACGAATACAAGGACTATCTGGCGCAGATGTTCATCGACAAATTTCCGCTGCTCGCGGAACGCTCGCTGTTCGGCAAGCCGCAGTTGAAAGACTCGAAGGCGGGTGATTTTTATGAGGTCGCCAGACAAAAGTTGTTCACGATCATCAAGCCGGAAGAGCAGCGTCTGAAAGACCTGGCCGCCAAACGGGCCCAGGTCATCGCGAAGTATGTCGTGCAGCAGGGCGGCATTGTGCCGGAGCGGGTGTTCATTCTCGATACCGCGATCAATCCGGCGCGGGAAGGGCAGGAGATCGTCTCGCGCTTGTCGCTGAAAGCAAATTGACAGGTATGGTTATGTGGCGTACAGTATTTCTGTACAACAATTTCTCCCAAAATGCCCATGACAATCCAAACCACCTATACGCAAGCCCGCGCTAATCTTGCCACCCTGCTGGACGCGGTGACGGATGACCAGGAAGTGGTCATCATTCAACGGCGTGGCGCTGCGGATGTCGCGCTGATTGCCGCCGATGAACTCCAAAGCTTGCTGGAAACCGCGCATCTGTTGCGTTCGCCGGTCAACGCGGAACGCTTATTGGCGGCATTAACGCGCGCGCAACAACAAACCACCCCGACCCAATCAGTCGCTGATTTGCGGGCAGAGGTTGGCCTTGGCTAAAGCCGGAGACCGGGGTAGCGTCTTTCAACCGGAGTTCCGAGAAGACCTTCGCTTTTGGGCGCAGACCAATCATCGGGTGGCCGTAAAGATTTTGGATTTGGCTGAAGCGGTCATGCGAGACCCTTTTGCGGGGATTGGCAAGCCCGAACCATTGAAGCATCTCGCTCCGGGTGCATGGTCGCGCCGTATTACGGAAGAGCATCGCTTGGTCTATTGGGTTACTGACGATCGGGTGGATTTTCTTCAAGCGCGCTATCACTATATTCGATAACGCGTTCCTACGATCAGACTTTCACCGTATTATCCAGGCAGGGCAATTTCCGCGTCGGTCAAATAACAGCCCGGGTCCTCGGCCCAAAAATTGCCGGTCGTCTGCGCGGCCCTGACGCGGGTATTGCCGTTGCAGATCGCCTGATAATCGCAGGTCGCGCAGCGGCCTTCGAGCGGACGCGGCGATTGCTTCAAGCCGTCCATCAAGGGATCGTTTCTATCCATCCATATTTCCGAGAACGGACGCTGCCGGACATTGCCCAGGTCGTAATGCCACCAGAACGTATCCGGATGCACATTACCGAGATTGTCTATGTTCGCGACATTGACGCCGGAGGCATTGCCGCCCCATTGTTCGAGTTTGACCTGGATGTGGTCGGCCTGGTCAGGGAAACGCTTTCGGACCCAATGCAGGAAATACACGCCGTCGGCATCGTTGTTGCCGGTTACGAACTCCCGGTCCTTGCCTTCCTGCATCCACCGGTAACAGGTGTCGAACAGCAAATCCATCGCCTCGCGCGTCATCTGGTAGTGCGCGTCGTCCTTGCGGTTGCGGTTGCCGCGGCCGCCGTAGTTCAGGTGCGACAGGTAAAACTTGTCGATGTCGTAGTCGTCCATCAACTGCAGCAAGGCAGGAAAATCCTGCGCGTTATCCTGGGTCAGGGTAAAACGGATGCCGACCTTGATGCCTTTGTCCAGGCACAGTTCGACGCCGCGCAGGGCTTCATCGAACGAGCCTTGCATCCGGCGGAAATTGTCATGCGTTTGCTTGATGCCGTCCAGGCTGACACCGATGTATTGATAATCGATCGCGGCGATTTCATCGATATTCTGTTCCGAAATGCGAGTGCCGTTGCTCGAAAGCGCGACATAAAAACCCATCGCCTTCGCGCGCCGGGAGATGTCGAAGATGTCCGGGCGCAGCAGCGGCTCGCCGCCGGACAGGATCAGCACCGGCACTTTGAATGCTTTCAGGTCGTCCATCACCGTGAAGACTTCCTGGGTGCTCAGTTCGCCCGGAAAATCGATGTCGGCCGAGGTCGTATAGCAATGCTTGCAGGCCAGGTTGCAGCGGCGGATCAGATTCCAGATCACGACCGGCGCGGCCGGTTTGCGCGCGGGTTTGATCGGTGTCGGGTCGAGCAGTTCCCGCATGAAGTGGCTGAGTCTGAACATGGTGGCTTAATGATAGAGTAATTGCTTTTATATGAAAAAATATCTAATATAAAATATCTATTTTAGATTAATGGTTAATAACATCATGCAGCTTACCGCATCACAACTGCAATCCCATCATAAAGCGCTGATCGATGCGTTGAAACGTGGTGAATCGGTCGAAATCACTTATCATGGCCAATTGTTGGGCGTTGTGCATCCGGCTAAGACGTCGTCAACGATTCAGGAACAGGAAAATGCAATGGCCGATTTTTTCGGTATGCACCGCGATCTGGATATTGCCGGGGTCGAAGACGAGCTGCGCTACATCCGTAAGGGCCGCAGGAATACATTGCGTGATATTTGACACCAATATCCTGATTTATGCGGATCGCGGCGTCGTTTCGGCAAAAGAACTGATCATGAATACGCCGGAGCGGTCCATATCGGCAGTCACTTATATGGAATACGTTCCATTTTGTCGCAATAAAAGAGAACTTGCCGTTTTCGAAAAAATGCTTGATGTTTTGCAATTCAGCATTCATGAAATCGATCAAGCGATTTCCTATCAAGCTCGGCAAATGACCAGGGAGTACGCGCTGAGTCATGGCGTCGAAATGGGCGATGCATTGATCGCGTCCACTGCTATGGCCAATCGAGAAATATTGTGCACCAGTAATATCAAACATTTCGCGCATATTGACGGGCTGATGTTAAAACAATATTCACTCGATTAGGAAAATCATTTGCTCCGAAACCCGGTCTTTTTCAAAATTTTGGTGCTATAGAGCACATCCGAGCCCAGATTATCCTGGCCCAATATGGCCGCAATCTGCCCGATCTGTTTATCGACCTCTTCCTGGCTCCTGCCGTGCACCATCGCAAACAGATTGTAAGGCCATAACGGCAAATGCCGGGGCCGATGGTAGCAATGGCTGACAAAATCGAGATTGCCGATCTTTTGTCCGAGCGCGTCGATTTTTTCGTCCGGGACGTTCCAGACCGTCATGCCGTTGAAGCGATAGCCCAGTTTGTAATGGTTCGGCACCGCGCCGATGCGCCTGATCACGCCGAGCTCCTGCATGCGGCGCATCCGTTCGATCACCTGATCAACTGATAATCCCAACTGTTCCGCGATCGCATGATAGGGCATGGCGGTCAACGGCAGGCCGGCCTGGGTCGCGCGCATGATGTTTAAATCGATTTCGTCCAGATTCGACATCAGGCTTCCAGTTTCAGGCCGACAAAATATTCGGTGATCTTCGGCATGTTATAAACTGTCAGGTAGGTTTCGCGCTCGATGCCGGCCAGCGCCTGTTGCAGTTGTTCGGGCGTTTCGGTTGCGAGCACGAACCACATGTTCAGCGCGTGGCTGCGCGCATAATTGTGCGCGACCTCGGGAAACGTGTTCACGATTTGGGTGACTTCCTCGAAGCCATCCTCAGGCACCTGCATCGCGGCCAAGGTCAATGCGCCGCCCATCGCTTCGGCGTCATACAGCGGTCCGAAGCGGGATAGGGTCTGATCTTTTAACAGGTTATCGAGGCGGTCGAGCAGTTCCTGTTCGCTGAGTCCCAACACCTCGGCGGCATCCTGATAGGGCCTTTCCGAAATCGGAAAGCCCGTCTGTAGCGCATTGATGATACGGCGGTCGATGTTATCCATGGGCGAATTCGGCGGACGGGGCAGGGGAGACAGGCCGGTAAAGCGCGCCGCGCTGTTTGAAACAGCGCCGGCTGAACAGGATTTCCCGGTCGAAGGCTTGCAAATCGCAGTCATCGCTGAGCTGCTCGAGCTGCGCGAGCACGGTGCCCCGGTCTTTGCCGTGGATCATGCAGTACAGGTTATAAGGCCATTCGGGGGTGCGCGGGCGCTGATAACACAGGGTCACGAAAGACGAGCGGCTGATGCGGTCGCCGAGCATTTTGACCTGCGCATCCGGAATGTTCCAAACGATCATCGCATTTGCACGGTAGCCGAGCTTGCGGTGTTTGACGATCACGCCGAGCCGTTTGATCAGGCCGGTCTGTCTCAGCACCGCCAGGCGCTCGATCACTTCGGCTTCGGACATGCCGAGCGCAAGGCCGATGTCATGGTACGGCCGCGGGCTGATCGGCAGGCCGGACTGGATCTCAGTCAGTAATTGAAAATCGCGTGCGTCAAGCATGGGTCAAATCCAGGCGGAAGCCCAAATCGATATGAAAATCGTTAAGCAGCGGCAGGCGTTGCGTCTTGTAACCGGTTTCGCTCTCGATCGCGTCGAGCACCCGTGCCAACTGCTCGACCGTGGAGGCAACCGCGACGAACCAGAGATTGAAGCGGTTCTCGCGTTCGTAATTATGATTGACTTCGGGATAATGGCTGATGATGTCCGCGGCTCTTTGCAATTCGCTCTCCGGAACCGCCATCGCGACCAGCATGCTGGCGCCGATCTGGTTCGGCGGAATGATCGGTCCGACCCGGCTGATCAACTGACTGTCGCAGAGTTCGGTCAACGCGGACAGCACGGCGTCTTCGCTGACGCCGAGCTGATTCGCGATTTCGAGGTAAGGGCGCTCGACCAGCGGGAAATCGCGCTGAAAATCGTTCAACAGGTGCTTATGCAGATCGGTCAACATGCTTATAAGCCGATTTTATGGGCTCTGGCGCTGAAAAAAATGCCGTTCGGTTTCTGTACCGGCAGGCGGGCGACTTCCTGCAACGTCTCGGTATCGTAAACGACGACCTGATTGTCGTCGCGTAGCGCGACCCAGACCTGTTCGCCGCGCGGGGTGAATTCCATGTGCAATACACCCTTGCCCGGCGTCAACAGTTTCGTCAACGACAAGTCCTTCGCGTCGATTACCAGCAGTTGATTGTTGTCCGGAAATGCGAAATTGACCCAGATTTGCCGCGCATCGGGCCGGGCCATCACGAATACCGGTTGCCCCGGCACCGGAATTGCCTTGACCAATTGCCAGGTTTTTTTATCGATCACCAACACTTCATGGCGGCCGATCGCGGGCGCGAGCAGATAGTCGCCAGCCACGGCCCAGCCTTCCAGATGCGGCATCTTATAGACCGGCAATTTCTCGTCGTGCTTGCCGTAATCGGGCAGGATGCGCTTGACGCCGAGTTCCGGCTGCCACAAATCGAGCAAGGCCAGGCCGGGCTCGCCGAACAGTCCCGCGATGTAATAGTGTCCGTCCGGCGCCATTAAGGCGTCATAAGGCTCCTTGCCGATATTCGGATATTTTTGAATGACCGGTTTTCGCGGATTTTTGACATCCGCGGTCCAGATTTCGCCGGCGTCGAACAGGCTGAACACGAAGCGTTGGCCCGGCGCATCGGTCAATCCGACCACTTTCGACAGCTTGCCGTCGGCATAGCTTGCCGGAATGTCTGCGACCAACTCCAAGGTGTCTGCCGAGAAAATCTTCACGCCGCCCGGCGTATAGTTCGATACCGCGATCAACTTACCGTCCTGCGAAATCGCGCCGCCGATGCTGTTGCCGGCCTGCACGATGCGCTTGTCGAGCTTGTCCTGGAGCAGGTCGATCTTGCTCAAGCCGCCATCGCGGCCGAAAACATAGGCATAGCGCTGGTCGCGCGAGAACACCACCGAGGCATGCGACAAATCTCCGAGGCCGTCGACTTTGGCGAGTGTTTTATGGGCGGTCGTATTGACGATGACCGCACTGCCGCTTTCGCGTTCGATCACGACGCCGAGATCGCCAGTGGCGCGAAACTCGGCAAAAGCGGACGATGCAACGAAGAAGGAAAGTAAAAAAGCGAGTAGCCGCGTAGGTCGGGCAACGGCTTTATCGTTGCCCGACGTTTGGGGCGCCCGGTGATTAGATGGCATTAGGACAAGCCCAAGGCGGATCGTTCTATTTAAAAACTCAAAAGTCGGGCATAAAAAGCATGCTCGATCTACGCAATTAATAGGCATAAAAAGTAACTCAATCATCCAAGCCAAGCTCTTTGATGACATCAATGAGGTCATGTACGGGTTCTTTACCGTCTCGATAATTTTTAAAAGCAGCGTCCGCTTTCGTTATCGCCTTCTTTTCGGCCAATTTGCCCGATGTTTGGCGGATAATGGTTTTTAATTCGTCGATTTCGAGTGTCGGGTTGCGTTTGTGCAGCATGGAATGGCAGTTTGGACAAACCGGTCTTAAGTCGTTAATGGGATCAACTTGATAGGTTTTGCCAATTTGCGAAACCGGTAGGAGGTGATGAACGTGAATAAAGCCCTTGCCTAATTCACCGTAGGTTTTTTCAAAGTCGAATTCGCAAACCCAGCAAATTGCTTTCCAATGTTTAACGCACAATTCTCTTGCTTTTGAATTTCGTTCGTATGAGTTAACCGTAATTGTGCGCTTAACCCCTTCAAGAAAGCTTTCTGACGTGTCAGTAGGCAACTCTTCTGCGAAGTGTTCATCGCCTGTCAAATTGGATTTTTCCAGCGCCTCAACCAATTCAGGTCGTAGCTGCCAAATAAATTTAGTGCCTTCATCCCACCCATTAAAAAATAAATCCCAAAATTTATATTTCTTATTACTCCTTTCAGTAAAATCTATGTCATAAAGCTTTGAGATTCGGTTAGCGTATCTACCGAGTTCCAAGTTTAATGGGCCGTAATGTGTTCCTAAAATAAGCCCAACTTGACTTGCAGAAGCCTGATGGCTTTCAAATGAATAAAGCGCTTGAAACATAGCAAGATCAAGCTCATTGGTTAATTTACCATTCTGTAAAATTTCCACCCACTGGCTTGATGTTAATTCTGTCGCCATCGCTATTTTCTACAATCGCTTGATGAGGCTATTGTTCGGAATAAACCAAGCACGCGCTTATATCTGCTTCGGTCAACTCAGGGAAATCCTCGATGATTTCGCTATGCGACATGCCGTCGGCCAGCCAGGACAGCACGTCATACACGGTGGTTCTCAGTCCTCTGATGCAAGGTTTTCCGCCTCTTTTGCCGGGCTCCAAGGTAATAATGTCGTGATAATCGGTTTTCATCGAATACGCTCTACGGGATCAACGATATTATTTGTTAAGCAGGAGTCTCACCAGCCACAACGCTTCATCGCGATTCATGAAAGGCTGCCACGGCGGCATCGGCGTGCCCTGGCGGCCGTTCAGAATCGTATCGGCCAGAAAATCATCCGGTTTTCCGGCCAGGGTTTCCGGTAGCAGGGCAGGGCCCATGCCGCCTTTCAAAGTCAGACCATGACACGCTCCGCAATCCTGTTTCAACAGGTCGCGGAGCGCTTGCTGCCGCTCGGCCGAAATCTCGCCGCCCCATGACGGCAATGTCATCAGTAGCAGCGGCAGCAGTTTCCTGATCATGGATTGGCTTTTTGCCGGGCGTAATAGGCCGCGACATTCTCAATGTCATTATCAGACATCGATCCTGCAATCGCGTTCATGATGTCCGATTTGCGGGTCTTGTCCCGATACTGCTTCAACGCCATCTGCAAATACTCGACATCACGTCCGGCCAGCGATGGAAACGGCGCGTCGGCGGACGGCGTTCTGAGGCCGTGGCAATGCGAACAGACCTGGGCCGCGCGCGCCTGGCCTGCATAAATGCTCGCGGCATTCGCATTAGACGCGGCGAAAGTCCCCACCAACAGAGCGCCGGTAATGATCAACGCTCTCATTGCTTGGCTCCTTTCGATTCTTCCGGAGACAGACCGCGGGTGATGTATTTGACGCGGCCGTGCGAGAAGATGCCGGCCGGGCTTTCCATCGGAATCGCGGCGACTTTTTCGAGTGAAGTCGAGTCAAATACCGCCACTTCGTCACCGTTGTAGCCGGCGCTGACGTACAGATATTTGCCGTCGGCGCTGTATTCAGGGAAGTAGGCGTGGCCGCCGACATCCAGCGTCTTGACCACTTCCAGCGTTTTCTTGTCGATCAGCTGAATCGTGCGCGCGCGTTTATCCTTCGAAATGATGTCGACCGCGACATAAGGCGCATTTTGATGCGCGGCCGGCGATTCGGTGCCGCCGGATACCGGCACTTGTTTGACGACTTCCATTTTGTCCAGATCCCAGACGCTGACGACCATCTTGTCGCAGTCGCCGAAGTTGGTGCCGAAGCCCAGGGTGCGGCCGTCGACTTCGACTGCCGCGCCGCCGCCGACATGCGGCACGCAGCCCGCGTCGAGTTTCTTGATGATCTTGCGTTCTTTCAGATCGATCGCGGTCACGATGCTGTCGTCATACGATGCAACCATCAGCTTGGTGCCGTTGTGCGTCAGGAACGCATCGTGCAGATGGCGGCCGACGTTTTCGATCTTGGTGACCGGGAAATCGTCTTTCAGATCGACGATCCAGACCTGGCCCGCATTTTCCAGCGCAATCGCCATGACGTCGGCATACGGCGTACCGATTACCATGCCGGAGTCGGAAGAGACCAGATTGCCGTCAGGATCGACGCCTTCGAGTTCAAACGTTTTCAACGGCTCCAGTGTGTCGGCGTTCAGGATGACCGCATTGTGCGGCACATAGGAGCCGGCCATGATGTATTTGCCGTCGCGAGAGACGCCGAGACCCGGTCCGTTGAAACCGGTCTTGATGCTGCGCACGACCTGCATCGAATACAGATCGACCTTGAAAATTTCGGCGGTGTCGTTCTTCACATAAGCCCAACGCGGATTGACCGGGTTGTAGTCGATGATGTGCGCGGCCGCGTTGGTCGCGATCTCGCCGACTTTCTGATGCGTCTTGCTATTGATGAAAACCGCTTTCGAGCCTTCGCCGCGGCCGTATTTACCGCGTGCCGCGACGCCGATGATGTCGTCCATGTTGTCGATCGCATAGGTCGGTTTTTCCGGCAGTTTGCTTTCATCGGATACCAGTACCTTCAGCGAGGCTTTGATGTCGTCGATCGTCCACGCCGGGTTATCCAGCTTCGGCGTCGATTGCAGATGCTTGACCAGGCCGCGAATGTCGTCATCGGACAACTTACCGTAGAACGGAGGCATCAGCGTGTCGAAGCTGCCGGCCATCACGATCGTGCGCAGCGCGGTCGGGCTGCGGCCTTTCAGGGTTTCGTTGTTCAAGGCCGGCGCCAGAAAGCCGCCGTGATCGGAGCCGTGGCAGCTTGCGCAACTGTCCTCATAGAGCTTATGGTATTTTTTCGCATCATCGGAGGTCGCCTGTGCGCCGAGCGGAAACAAAATCGCCGCAATGCTAGCGGCGAGTGTGGTCGATAAAAGCAGTTTGGCGGTTTTCATTCTTTATTATTCTCCCAGGGGTGGTATCGAATCGATATTAGCATCAATGAGTAATTAGTTCAAGCCGGATATCGATCATTTGCGCATGGCATCGCTGTTACGGGTTCAACCGCGATAAGGGTAGGGCGGCTTGATGACAGCAAACCGCCTTGCTGCCGGTTTGGTCAGACCATTATATGTAATTTAGCTTCTCGTTTCATGCGTTTGAGCGCATAGGGAAATTTTCCCGTACCACTCGATGTCATTTGAGGGATATGAGGGGGCGAACGAACAATGTCAAAAGTCTTTGCGAGAGGAAATATGGAGCAGGCGATCGGATTCCATTTTAACCACCTGGTAGCATTCACAGGCCCGTGCCTCCAATCCCGGCCTATCCAGAACCGTGATGTGTCCTCGTCTATAGTGAATCAAGCCCGCACGTTGCAAATTCCCCGCCGCTTCCGTAACGCCTTCACGGCGAACGCCCAACATATTGGCAATCAATTCATGGGTCATATTGAGCTGATTCGAAGAGAGCCGATCGAGACTGAGCAATATCCAACGGCATAACTGCTGGTCCACCGAATGATGCCGGTTGCAGGCCGCCGTCTGTGCCATCTGGGTAATGAGCGTCTGGGTGTAGCACAGCAACAAATGATTCAGCGCCCCGTAGCGACGCCCCCCGGAGCGTCCGAATTCCTTCATCAGCATAGACGCATTTAAGCGATAGGCATAGCCTGCGCTTTGCACAACGGCTCGATTAGGCATGCTCAGTCCTCCCATGAAAAGAGGGACGCCGATGAGGCCATCGTTTCCGACAACGGCAATCTCGCTAGATGCGCCATTCTCCATCACGTAAAGTATGGAAACGATGCTGTTGGTTGGAAAATAAGCGTATTGCAACTTTTCCCCCGACTCGTAAATGACTTCACCGAGCGGCATCGGGACCAGGTTCAAATTAGGCAAAAGCCGCTCGAATTCGACAGCGGGCAGGCAGTTGAGAAGATGATTTTGCCGAGGATTCTGTAAGTCATTCATAAACAAGGTTATCAATAGGCTAAAATCTAAAGCCCTCTTCCGAGGGGAGCAAATGAAATCTTTCTACGGCAGGCAAGGGCCAGACGCACGCCGGCGGAGTGTCACCAATGCGGCATCACTTGTGTGATGGCGAGAAGTAAGTCTCAATTCATCCGCATTCAAGGCGCACAAAAAATTGCGAATCGTGCCAGAGTAAGGCGTGCCTTACCACTGCGAGTCCAATAACGTGTTGCAACTAACGCATGAAAAACCAAGCAAAAGGAATTAATGGTTATCGCTTAATGTAATCTTAACAAAATATTAAGAGGTGCACATCTTTTACTATTCAAGCCGCAAAATTGGACGACTTTACTCGACATGAGATGTTGCCGCTGGCTGGCTGAGCCGAAGCCGGCGTTAGGGGCGGCTCACAATAGCCGCTACTCCTTGCTAAGCAAAAATTTTTATGTGCGGAACCGTACCGATTTTATTAAGTCTTATCTTTACCTTAAGGCGTGGCGTAAAGCATTTAGCCGCCTTGAGAGATGAGAATTAATTTTGAACAAGGAGACGAGCATGAGCTATTTAGAAAACGAGAGTTATCGTATGGACGAATGTAATCTGAATGATGAAAGTCCGAGTCCGCAACAGGGGGATACAGCTCTACGACTTAGCAACGATTTGGCTATCGAAACGGTTGCGGTGATAGGTCTCGGTTACGTCGGTCTTCCGCTTGTCGTTGAATTGGGTAAACATTTTCGTACTGTTGGGTTTGATATTGCGGAGTCTAAAGTCGAGTCCTGTAAGAAGGGTGTTGATCCATCGCATGAACTGCCCGATGAGGAAATGCGTGCCGCAATACATGCAGAATATTCCACTGATCCCAGTATCTTGGCTGAAGCGGATATTATCATCGTAGCCGTGCCTACACCGGTTGATGCAGCACATAACCCGGACTTTAGCCCTTTAATAGGCGCAAGCCGATGCGCGGGCCAAAACATGAAGAAAGGCGCGCTGGTGGTTTATGAGTCCACGGTTTATCCGGGTGCAACCGAAGAAGTTTGCATTCCGGTTTTAGCGCGCGAGTCGGGCATGAAATGGAAAGAAGATTTTTTTGTGGGATACTCCCCTGAGCGAATCAATCCCGGTGACCGCGAACATACCTTGACTAAAGTTCTTAAGGTGGTATCGGGCGATACGCCGGCAACACTTGAGAAAGTGGCTGCTTTATATGAAAAAATCGTGGAGCCTGGAGTCCATCGCTGCTCTAGCATCAAGGTGGCTGAAGCGTGCAAGGTGATCGAAAATACCCAGCGCGACCTGAATATTGCTTTAATGAATGAGCTGGCAATCATTTTTGATACGTGTGGCATCGATACGACCGAGGTGTTGCAAGCGGCTGGCACTAAATGGAATTTTTTGAAGTTTAAACCGGGTCTGGTTGGCGGGCATTGTATTGGCGTCGATCCTTATTACTTGACCTATAAAGCCGGGATGCAGGGTTATCATCCGCAAGTCATTCTTGCCGGCAGACGCATCAATGACGGCATGGGTAAGTTTATCGCGGAGCAAACCCTCAAAAGCATGATTGCGTGCGGCAGTTATGTGAAAGGCGCGAGAGTTAATATATTGGGACTGACTTTTAAAGAGAATTGTGCCGATTTACGCAACTCCAAAGTCATGGACATCATTAAGGAGTTAAGAAGCTATGGCGTAGAAGTTTTTGTACATGATCCGTATGCTGATCCTGATGAGGCGATGCAGGAATATGGGGTGCGTTTACTCCCGTGGGAAGACCTGCCAAGAGCGGATGCCATTGTGTCTGCCGTATCTCATAAGCAATTTACATCGTTTTCAGTTGAGGATTTTCAGAAAAAGCTGATTAAGGGGGGCTGTTTTATCGATGTGAAGTCCTTTTTTAATCCAATTGAATTTGAACAAGCAGGGATCAAAGTATGGAGGCTTTAATTGTCTCATTGACGCACGGATAACCTATTATCAATAGATGCTGGCGTTTGTTAGCTCGGGATACTCGCATAGATTTTACCCATGTGGTAGTTTTTCTTGCCCGAATGAATTTCTCACAATAGATTTGGAAAGGAGAAAAATATGAATGCGTTTAGGAGTTTGCCGCAAAAGCGCAGGGATTCCAAGTGTCGTATTGTCATTATCCCGAAAAAAATGAAGAAAGTAATCGATGCACGTGTGAGAAAGAATTTGGATGAGATGTTGTATCAACTGGCAAAGCAAAAAGGCATTACCATACTAGAAGGCCATTTGATGCGAGGCTATGTGCGTATGCATCTGAATGGTCGTCCAAAAATAGCTGTAGCGAGTGAAGTTGGCTATTTGAAAGAAAAGGGGGGGATGGTCATGACCGGGAAATTGAGAGGAAGGCATGAAAGCTTCAACGGAACAGAATTTGAAGAGCAAGGGAGGGGCGTTTCCACGGTAGGTTTGGATGAAGTTGTTGTTAGAGAATATATGCGTGACAAAGAAAACGAAGATGAATATTTTGTGCAATCCAGCTGGATATGAAGGTTCGCGCGCGTGCTTGGAAAAAGGCCGGATCATCACCTCCCTCACTAACCGCGATATGAGTCGGCGCGTGTCGAAACGTTGGATCAACACAACTTGCATCACAGTCTTTAGAGGTCCGCCAGCGCTGACGCTCTGCTCCTTGCTGAATGCCTCCGCGGTAAAAATCGACTCAGCAATCCGGCAGGTTTGCTAAATCGCCGGGCATTTTGCCGGTTCACCGCGATTGGCGATACCGAATGGAATATGCACCATCGGAATATCCAGGCCGCTGGTCGAAAGATGGCTTTTCTGGTCGTCGAAAAAGATGTGAGGCTTGAATACGGTCAGGGTGCAGTCTTTTTTCATGCCGCCCAAAAAACGAATCAGGTTGGTGTGGCGGTCAGCGGACAATTTGATTGGCAAGCGCTGAATGGCCTGAAAGCGACGGGAATGCGCTTGGGTTTGCGGGTCAATTTTGACCGCTATTCGAAAGCAACGGTTGAACGGATTTTGCTATGAATTTTTTCGTGCCTTTCGTGGACAATGCGTAACATCATCTTGTAAGACGCATTGCTCAAAAACAAAATTACCGACAAGTTGAGCCGGGGTGTTTTTTTGCGTGTTGGCCTTGTCAAACTGCAACACGATGAGCTGGCGGTAATCGCGGTGGTTGAAGTGTAAGCGTTCAACCGTACCGCCTATAAAATAATTTTCGTCTGTTGCATCCTGTCCTTTTTTTGTCAGGAGTTTT
>Ga0208264_1000376_pt1 | contig 14814 bp, 12 predicted proteins | sample LakWasMet31_HOW6_2_FD_183873 | JGI IMG/M metagenome (GOLD analysis project Ga0208264, IMG submission 183873) | Freshwater sediment methanotrophic microbial communities from Lake Washington under simulated oxygen tension - Sediment Metagenome... | ecosystem: Environmental > Aquatic > Freshwater >...
CGTCAATTCAAGGCATCTATCAAATGGACATGGCCATTCAGGACTGGATTTCGATTGGTGGCATGTTAGCCTCTTCGACACCTGCCATTACGATGATGTTGGTTTATGGTGGAGCAGTAACAGCAACTCATTTTATGGGACGTATGCAGGGTGGCGACTTTGTGAACGAAAAGATTCAATCCCCCGACATTAGTAGTCCCGCGCCAGTGTTGAATATGCAACCGCAATATCAAAATACACCTTTAGGCGGAACTACTGTTACTGGAGCAGAGAAGGTTTTGCCTAGTTATACAGCTGGCCAAGACCTAAGTGCATCAGTTTCTTCGGCATCAGCCTACGCGAAACAGGCGTCAAGTACATTCATGGAGAACCTGGGAAGTGCCGTTTCCAGCTCAGCAGGGATTAATCACGATGGTTCAACGTCAAAAGGCTTATCCAATCGAATTTCAAGTAGCGGCAGCGCGACTGATAAATTTATGCAGGGCACTGCCGAAGGGTATGCAAATAAGTATTCTGAACTTAAAGGTCGAACTGAAGAACTAACATCTGCGATTGCTGGAGCTGTTGGAGGCAGCGCTAACGAGACTAAAGGCATTAAGGGCAGTAAAGGTAAGTCAGAGATAAAAGCCGGTTTATCAGATAGTTTGAGTAGTCAATTCGGAATTAGGGGGGCTAAAAATGACGAAATAGCAACAGATATAGCTGAGAGAGTTTCATCTGATCAATCATGGCAGACAGAACTTGCTCGTAACATCGCCACAGACGCCCAAACTGGTACAAGAGAAGTCGCATCACTAGGTTTGCAATCTCAAGAGTTATCAACATTGCAAAAAAGTGCGACCGATGCAGTGTCTGCATCTGATACGTACAGTAGTTCCGTTTCTGCGCAAAGTCGATTCGGGTCTTCTTCAAATTTCGGTTCTGCTGAAACGGGTCTTAAAATTGCCAGTAATGATAATTTAATGACGAGGCTGGATTCTTCTTTGGATAAGTATGGTTTGCGAGGCGACACTCAACGGTTAGCGGCCGATTGGAGATCGTCAGGATTAATTACCGATAAAGACCAGGCTCATGCAGCGGCAGGACTCGCATTACTTACCGGTCATTCTCCAACTAGTTATAGAAAAATGGCAGCGCATGAAGCCGTTATGGCAAAAAACGAAGGATACCAACTAATTGGTGATACCTGGAATGCGCCAAAGCCTAGTTCAAATATAAATCCACAGGCCAATGAGTCGCAACAACATAATTCACCTGTTTTTGGTGCCACTAGTTCAAACGTTCAAGGTGCTAACTTACATAACCCACGTTCTGAAGCAAAAAATCTACCTGAACAATCTGCAGCAATAATAAACGAGGCGAAAGAGCAAGTCGGTCACGGCCAAAAGGATGTTAATAGCTTTTATCAGAACGAACGCCAAGAGGTTGCCGAAAATGCAAGCCATGGTTCCCAGGTAATGTCTGGAGCAAAGAACCAATTATTTCGTAAAGCAATCCATGACGCAGCTACCGGCGATCAATCTGTATCAGAAAAGAACCTGGATGTACTTGGTGGATCATTCTCCAGTACTGTCAATGGGTTAGAACAAACAGGGCATGCTGTTTCTGGAGGGTTCAATGGCTTCGTTAGCGCATTTAATAAAGCACAATCAGAAGGGAGTGGTTTTTTAGATTCAGTTACAAAAGCATGGAAAGCTTATCCTGAGGGAGGTAATGAAGCATTAGATTCGTGGGCAAACGAACAAACAAAAAAAGTCGCTGGTAACCTTACTGCTGCGCAGCAAGAGGTTTACAAGCGAGCGCTACTTTCACCGGTCACTAGCTATCTTGGCGATTCGGGTGTGGGGGCTGCATCATCGAATTATATTAATGCCACAAATAATCTTAAAGCAGCTGAAGGCGAGGCTGGTGGAGATATAGCAAAGGTATTGCAACGCGCTGCTACGCAAAATCGTCCAGACTTAGTTCGAGCAGTTGAAAATTATAATAATTCTCAAGGTCAAAACCATTCATCAGATAATAAAGCTATGCCCACAGATCATAGCTCTCAAAAAAAAACTTTAAAGACTCCTAGTCACTTGAAAGACTATATTGATCAAGTCGAAGCTAAGTACCATATCCCTAATGATCTGCTGGAAAGAATGGCTTCAGCTGAAAGTGCATGGAACAAAAATGCTGTTTCAGAAAAAGGTGCTGTAGGCTTAATGCAACTTATGCCAGGCACGGCGAAGCGATTTGGGGTTACAAATTCAAGGGATCCATATCAAGCAATAGAGGGGGGGGGGAAGTATGTGAGCTGGCTATTGAAAAGATATGATGGAGACCAAGTTAAGGCAGTCGCAGCATACAACGCTGGCGAGGGCAAAGTTGATAGATACCATGGGGTTCCGCCGTATAAAGAAACACAAACATATGTTCGGCGTGTTTTAGGGCCCGTTAAAAAGGGATAATAAGCTGCTTTCAAATAACTTTAAACTGATCTCAACTCAATTCTAAGAAACCCTGCCAAGCAATGCCAGAACTAATCATTTACGAGGATTATAATTTATCGATACTTTTTCAATATATCTAATGAAAATGGAAATCGCCAAAGGGGTCGGTTTTTACCTCTGCGTTGCGTAGCGAAAAATAATCAAGACTATGATCTTCATCTCCATCTTCTTCATTATTAAACTCTATATACTTCCCATTCGCATACTTATCTAAAAGCGTATCTGCCATAATTCTTGGACTAGATTGAAAAGCATAGGAAACAGTAAACCTTGCAAAAACAAGAATTATGCTCACCCAAAAATAAAAAGCAGAGCCATCAAACCATTTTCCAGTTTCACAGAAATAGACAATACGAGTAGAAAGAAAAACGGATATTATGGAGAGAGGACCAATAAGAATAACGGGCATATTGAGTTTTAATAATAGCTTTAATTCTATACGTATTAACAGATCAGTGAAAGTAATAGCCGTAATGCCAAGTAACATTACTACCATATATGCATTACTTTTAACTTTATAATATTCACTGAAAGCTAATATTGACAGGGATATAACAAATAACGATAGTGAATAAAAAGGTATAACTCTTTTACTAGGTAGCATGACGCGCCTCTAAAAGTTTGATTTACTAATTAGGTTTTTCAAAAACCTTATGTTAAATATCATAATAGATCAAATTTATTAATAATTCGTATTCTTTATCTGGAAAGCCGATAGTTATGCTGCTAACATTTTTAGGGCCAGCTAAAAACATACTCTAAAATCAAGCAACAACAAATAAATAACATTGGTCAATTTCTTATAACCTATTATGCAAGATATCAGAGCGTTTACAAAAAAAATATGAATGGAATTCTCAAGCACCGGCAGGTTGAAAATTACCTAGATAACTATGAGTTAAAAAGAATCCCGCTACTTGTTAAAGGTAAACGGGATTTGAGGGAGCTGCAGGTGGTACTGGAGATCTTGATCAACAAGTAATTATTGCATTTGTTCTTGGAGAGGGGCGAGCTTGGAAATAGAGCGAGCTTGTTTAATAGATTGGGATTTTGGTGGCGTACATACAGGGCAGTTCAGAATTAGTTTGCTTTCCTTGGCAACCAAATAAAAGGACTTGCACTCATCACATGCATGAATGATAGCCTCTCCAGTGCGAATATCTCTTGCAATGATCCAAGCTTCCGACAAGTTGCTTGGTAGTTTATCGGAAGCTTTCGATGTAACGCTCAAATAAACTTCGTATGCTTCCAAAACAGCAATAATGTCTATATTTCTATAGATTGCGTTTCCAGCAATAGTTTGATAAAACGATGCAAACAATGAAATGTAAATTTGGTTATGTCGAGAGCTTATTAAGGTTTGAGTATCTGACATTCGCCCTGATCCTGGGGATTGTCCATGGATGTGATTATAAATTTCTCTCAGCTCAGGTTTAGGAATCCCCGTGTAAAGATGGACAATAGGTGTGCGTAATTTATGTTTGATTAATCTACGAGCCAGGTCATAGTTATCATGCCGCGTAGCTTTGGTCGCCATTCTCACTACCTCCAGCAATCATTAAAAGCATGTGCGCATTTCTCACATTATCTAAACTTTTATCCTCAGCTTTCTCAGAAAGCTCTTTCCAAAACTTATCTGGACATCTGGGCTTGTAACACAGCAGTCCAGTTCTAGATACTTCACGTAAAGCGTCAAGCGACATGCCTCCTATGCGATTTATACTATGCTGAGAGATTCCAAATACTAACAAGGCTTTTTTTGCGTGGCCCGTCCTTGCCATTTCTCGTATTTTCATTAAATACGAGAAATTAAGCTCAACAATGTCTTGGTCAGTTTCTGTTAGTTGATCGCCTGTCATGATATTTACCCTAGTTCCATGTTAACTAAATTAATGAGCGTATAAGCCTGGCCACTGAAATAACCCTGTTACCGTAGTTGTACGCCCTGTTGGAATCTTGCCAGCCTGCATGATATCTACCAATCCCAAGAGCCAGGTCGCCTGGGGCGGAGTTAATGGTTTCAGATAAAATGTCGGCGCCTACTTGAATGTTTCGAACCGGATCAAGAAGGTCGTCAGGCTTACTAACCCGATGACCATTCCATTTAACATTAACTTGCATATATCCTACGTCTATAGAACGTATGCCGTTATTGATGGAGTCGTACAGAATTTCCCGAGCTTTATTTTTCGAAGTCGGAATGATGGGTTTACCTAGTTGATTTAATGACCATGGATATGGGGAGGCTAGTCGTTTACTGACTCTGGCAGACTCAACAAGTGCGACACTATATAATATGTACGGATCAATCCCTCGTTCGGTCGCTACACTCCACCATGCCGTTTCTCGTAATTTACCCTGGAAGGCATTAGAAGCCGGTAAAACAGGTATTGAATTTTCCGTTGCATTGACTATCGAAACAGGGGCCAACAGAATCATGCTTACAATAGCAAACTGAATGACGTGATTTAATGATTTAAGTTGCTTGCTCATGTATGATTACCACCAATGAATGATGGCTAAAAAATAACATAAATTGTGATAAATATCCAAATAAAATAAAAAAAATATGATTAGGTATTTTAAGTATACTATATTCATATTTATAAACAATTAGTTATATAAAATAAATTATAAAAAATTAATAAATGAAATACGAAAAAAAATATTATCATGAATCTAGTATAAAAATACTTGAAATCCCCTTTGTTGATTGGCTGACATTCTCGGAGCTGGATTCGTTCGAATGCGATAATGTCGATATAAAAATGGCGCACACAACAGGCTCTACCATGCTGGCGAACTATTTTCAATTAGTCACTGTCGTTCATGTTGGAGAGACTTACTTTAAGTATGATGGTAAGAGTGACAAAACCGTTTGGCTTGCGGGTGAGCAGCCACCACCAGATTTTATAAAAGTAAGAGTAATCAAACTCATTGAGGATGAGTTTTTACAACTAAAATCATTAATACAAGGCAAACAGAATAGAGTGTTAGCGTTAGATGAAGTGGCTAAAGAAGCTTATGTTGAACTCGGTTTGAGCTTTGCCTCTGAAAGAATGAAAAATGGTTATATTGGTGAAGCGTTAAATATTGCTCTCAGGGGAAAGCCTCGTCAATTACAAGACAAAAGATCAATAGCCGGAAGAGAAGAAATCAACTTAAAGAAGGCAATTGCAGTATTTAAAGAAGAGCTGATGTTGATCGATAAACTCAGCCCAAGAACCGATATCTTTGTATCAGGTGTATTAGGCGGGGCTCTAATTATGCTGGCCAACGATAAAAAATTTATCAATTTTTTCTCTAAGCTGAATGATAGGCAAGGGGAGTCTCGTGGCGAATTAGATGATCCAATCACTATGTTATTAAGTGTTCTCGATAAGTACATCCACGACGATAAAATGACACCAAGCAAATTAGCAATTGATCTTTGCCGTAAAACCGTTCACGCGGTCACGTTGTGGGAGGAAGGTGTCGAATCCACTAAATATTGGCGGCGCTACAAGCTGGGTGGCGTTGATCATTTACCGTACATAAGAAAATTAAAACGGCAACGACATATTGATGATCAAAAAGATCTATAGAATAGTCTTGTTGAGTATTCTGTGTTTCAACGCCTATAGCAATGAAGTCATTGTTGTGGCGTATCCGGAATCCAGTCCTTATCAGACCATAATATTCAATAGAGTCATAGCCGGGATTCAAAGCCAAGCCGGGCAAGTTAATATTCTTGAAATACCCGCTATATCGACGAGCATTCAATCAGAATTAGACCATATACGACCTAATGTGATCATTGCTCTCACCACTAAAGCGGCTGAATTGGTCATTAAAAGCACTTACCGTGACAACGTTATAGTTGGAATCGCTAATTTCAAAAGTGATTATAAAAAGGGTGTTGACCTGGTGATTGATAGCCAAGCACTCTCTGTGAAAGTTGCCAGGGTTTTACCTTCAGTAAAGTCTATCCATGTGTTTCAAGATCCTCGCTATAAAAGTGTGAATAGAAACCTTGGTTCCAACAAAAACACCCCCCGCGTGGTCCTTTACGAAACTGACGATATGGTTGACATGATCCGTACTGTTGGGCAGTTCTTGGAACGAGAAGCAACACAACATGATCTCATATTCTTGCCAACCAATTTGCCGGTTGATATGTTATATGAAATAACAAAAGTAGCTTGGGACAAGAAAATTTTACTCACATCGATGAATATGTCATTTTTGGAGAGAGGGACGTTGATGGTTTGTTTGCCAGATGAAAAAAAGCTTGGCGAACAATTGGGTGGCCTGACTAAAGAAAATCTGGCCAGAATTGAACCTATCAGTGCAATTCAAGTGGGATTAAATAGGCATATTGCACAACATTTAAGCATTGATGTCGAGCCAGCTAACTTTGCTTTTTCGATCAAATGATCAAGCTATCTAAACTGAATTTGCAGCAGCGATTTAATGTCGTCATTTTTTCTGTAATCAGCATTTCAGCGGCGCTGATTGTCTTAATCATATTAATGGTACTGGATCGGTATTCAACCGACTATTCATCACGGCTATGGCAAGGACACACAATGATCTTTGCGGAATCTATTAAATATAGCGTGATTATTGACTCTCAAGCCATGTCTAAAGATGTGGTCTCTCACTTCCGTTCTGATCCGAACATTATTAAAGTGGCTGCCTATAACAATAAAAATGAGCTATTTGTTACATCAAATACCGACACTATCCAGTGCAAAACAAACGAAGACTTTACTATAACAAAGGTGAGTAAAGAGTATGATAAGTGGTGTTTCTACGTGCCAATGATGCAAGATAATGTGTTCGTTGGGCATGGTGAACTTGTCGTTTCAACCCTTGAATACCGACGATTGATAAAAATATCGGTTCTAATTGCAGCTGTTACGGTGGCCGTTTTTTCATTAATCATCTACATTGTTATCCGGAACTACTCATCTGTTTTTTTAAAGACATTATCGCAAATCATAGTGACTTTGAATTCATTCGCGCAAGGCAATAAAAGCCAACGGATTGAACTTGTGGGACCACCAGATATTGAGTCAACTGGCACAGCATTAAATCGGTTGTTAGATCAAATTGATAAAAATGAAAAGATATTGGAGGATACAGTGCTAAATCGCACTAAAGAACTCAGTATTGCCTTAAGACAGAGTCAAAGTGCTAATAAATACAAAAATCAAATAATGGCCATTGTATCGCATGAGATGAAAACGCCTCTGCATGTGATTATGCAAAATACAGAATTGGCCCAAGAGCTCATTGGCGAAGCAAATAAGGTCGGAGAGTGCACGGATAGGCTGAATAAAGTGCTAAAAAGAGCTCAAGAATTAAATGTGATGATTAGCAATATGTTATTACATGGCAAACTGAATGCCGATAAGCATGTAGTTAATAAGAATAAGTTTAATATCAATGACTTAGTGACAGTTTGCATTCATCATACAGATCCGATTTTAATTCGAAATAGAAATGAGCTTGTTGTTGCTGGAGAGGAAATTAACATCTGCACCGATAAAGAGATCCTACAGCATATAGTAGAAAACTTGATGAGTAATGCATGTAAATTCACTACCGACGGGTTAATAACTATCCGGTGGTTCTTAAAGTCTATGTCGCTTGTAATTTCGATCGAAGATACAGGATGTGGAGTCCCTGAAGAATTTCATCAAAAAATATTCGATGAATTCTGGCAGGTAGACATGAGTATGACCCGAAAAGTGGGCGGGCACGGGTTAGGATTAGCGATTACTATGCAATTTGTCAATTTACTGAATGGTCAAATAACTGTTAAATCAAATACGGATAATGTGGGCTCGGTATTTACGGTGATTATTCCCGTCGAAGTAGCGTAATCTTTCTGTCATCAGATAAATTATCGGGAAGTAGTTTCTTCATTGATGTTATGTAATTTGAAATCTTTTCAGCTTCTTTTCTATTTATGGCCATCTCAAGCAACCACATCAGTTCGTTTAACGCTTCAAGTGTTTTGTTCGAGTCTTTAGCCAACCTATTAATCTTGGCTCTATTTAAGACATCTTTGCATTTAGCACGAATTAATGAGACTGAAAATGGCTTAGCGATATAATCCGAAGCACCACCTAACAGTAATTCTTTATAAATATCATCCCCCTCGTAACCCGTAACGATGATAACAGGTTGATATTTATCTATCGCCATGATTTTTAAAAGCACTTCATCGCCATTTAACTTAGGCAGCATGAGATCCAGAATAATTAAGTCATGTCGATTTTTTAGCCAACAGTCAAAGCCATCCTGTCCATCATAAGCCAAGTCTATCTCATAATCCTTTTGAAGGCAGTCCACTGCTGTTTCCGCCGCATCCCGATCATCTTCAACAATCAAAATTCTTTCCCTTTTCTGTGTATCGGTTATTGTATTGAAAGACTTTTCTAAAGCTATCAGAGAAATCAGCTCAAAACGATTTTCCTTAGCTCTAATCGTATGAATATCAACCTCGATAGAGTCTCTCAATAAAAAAATAGGTGGGGCAATGGTTTCCAGTATATGAGCATTTACAAGTTTAGCCAGCTCCCAAATATTGGCGTCATCGATCATATATTCAGCTATAACAGCTTTGAATTGACCTTTTTTTATATTTTCAAGCAGATCTTGAACGGTTTCGCAATTCACAATTTTATGACTTTCAACTCCAGCCAAAAGTAATGCGTTTTGTATTTCGCGGGTAAAGGTTGTTGATGCAACGAGTATCTTCATTTTTTACATCTATAAAAATTTAATTAAACGACCATGAGACTTGGCCCAAAAATGTTCGGTCAAGCAATGGTATATCTCCGGGCAGAAGGATAGGATTTGTGCTTGGTAATTTGTCAATGGAATTGAAAATATTATTAGCCCTAAAAGATATGAGGGTGTTCTGAGTTAGGTTTGTAGATAATGTAATTCCCGTTAAAAAATAACCATCAACATTAACTTTCCGTGTTCTATCAGGCCAAACTCGCTCCCCTATATAGCTTAGCTGTGTGCCAATACGCCACTTAGGCATAAACTGCCAATCCGCCAAGACTTTGATCATGTGTTGAGGCAACAGTCCTGCCTGGTCAGAATGACTAACTTGATGAAAACTATAGTTGGCACTAAAGGTAATATTGTCAAAATAGTTGTATCGTAGTTCTGCCTCAACACCTACTCCGCGCATAGGTGCGGCATTTCTACTAGAAACCGTGTTTGTACGCATGGCATCGGCTGCACTCGTTATATACATCAAGTTATCGAAATTGAACCAAAAGACATTCGCGCTAGTGATGAGATTGTAATTCCACTCGTGCTCAAGTTGAAATTCAACCGTATTAGTTGTCTCGGACTTTAGAGTAGAGTTGGTAGTGGCAAGACTTCTTTCTAAAAACCCAGGCGGCCTAAATGCCCGTGAATACATTAATTTTGAAGTTGTATGGGGCCCAATATTCCATACTAATGCAAGCCGAGGACTAAACCCAGGATTCGAATCGGAATAATAATCGTATCGAAACCCTGTTGTTAAATATAAATCACTCGCAAATTTAAACTCGTTTTGGAGCAGGGAGTAGAAGTTTGTTCTGCGCTTAATTTTCTTTAGCGGATCACTTGTTAGTTGGGAAAGTTCTGTCATCGGAATTTCAACTGGCATACCTAAGCTGGATAACCAGTAATTTTGCTGATTCGAGACGTCACTCATCCATGTATGGGCTAACCCAGTACCAAATAACCAAGTACTATCCCCATGTTTATAATGAAATTGAGAAGTGAAACCGGTTGTTTTTTCCGAAAAACTCACGACGCTTTTGGCGCCGCGGGGTAAAAATCCTCCCAAGGTGCCATCTGGCAATTGGTTATAATTTAAAGTTAAATCCTGACCGGTAAAATAAGCTTTTGAGTTCATATTTAGCGAATCTGTAAAGCTATGATCTGATGTAATATCTAGCGTATAAAGGTTTTCACTGTTATTGCCCGTTAAATTAAGATTATTAGCAATACCAGTGCCGGGTTGCTTATTGTTAAATCGTTGATATCCTGCGCGGACCCGAAATAAATCTCGAAAGCTAACATCCAGGCGAGCATCAACTTCATCTCGTCCAAACTGTGTTGTCCCTTGGCTTGCCGATTGTGTTTCTTGAAACAATCGATTGATATAGGCTTGAGCATCACTGCTTAAATTCTCCGAGTTACCGCTTGTGCGTCCTCCTTGTAAAGAGACAGCATATTCCCAATCAGTTTCTTTTTTTCCGAACTGGGCAAAACCATCATAGGTATTATAGTTGCCGATAAATGACCCTATTTTTCCACCATTTAATTCTTTCCCCGTTTTTGTTACTACATTTATTACTCCCGATGTTGCATCGCTCCCGTAGAGCATTGAGCCGGGTCCTCGAATTATTTCAACATGTGAGATGTTTTTTACTGGCATATCCCAATCATATGGGTGCCCACCCAGCATAAGATCTCTCAATGGCGTTCCGTTCACAAGTACAAGTACTTGGTTATTCGATGATGAATAGATCCCTCTAAATCCGATAATATTATGACCGCTACGGTCTTGAACAATATGAACACCAGGCAAATACTCAAGAACATCCAGAAGTCTTTTGGCACCAATTCGTTCTATATCCTGACTGGTTATCACTGATGTGACGCTTGGACTTAATTGCCGAGGTACTGGGTATCCAGCCGCGATAGATTGCGCTGCCTCTGTTTCACCATAAATTGATGATACTGCTGTATCGTTATCTTGAGCGAATGAAAGTGATGATTTGTAAGCGGCAGCAAAGATCGCTAATTTAAATAAATTTTTTTTATTAATTTTTGGCATAAGTAATCCGTAAATAGAATTCATTCATAAGTCAAAAATGTGTCATACCTTCAAAAGCTTCGCTATCTATTGGCTTGCCGTCGTGGCGTTCTGCAAAAGAAAGACATAAAAAATTTGGCACAAAATGTCATATATTTATTATTAAACTTAATAGAATAATAATAAAAAAAGATTAAATGAATATGAGTATTTAGAGGTGTAAAGAATACATACAATATGAACCAACAAGGAACAACATAATTCTTATAATTATAGATGATCGTATAATTTTTGTATTATTAATATACAACTCAGTTACTGTGTTAGAGTTGATCGCCTTAAATCATAGATAATATAAGGCGAAATAGCTTTCTAAGAAATAATCACATAACATTTGGGTTATGCAATAGCTTTCTTAGGTGTTTTTTATACTGTTACGTAATTTTGAAAATCCTCTGCCTTGTGCTTCTGATTTCAACGGTTCCTGCTTCGTAACTTCTTGTGCGATTCCTTTAGTTTGCCCAGAACGCAATGCGGATAAACCGATTCCGGCTAACAATCTTATTCGCTCTGCACGCCCACGTACGGAAATAGATTCCAGGTCTTTAACCAGTTCCTGATAATTGTTTTTTGGAAATTTGACGAGAATTCGGATGGTCATTACTCAGCTCCATAGTAATAAAATCCGCGGACATTTGAGAGTTCAGGCTGCTCAAGCACTATAATTTGATTCCTTGGGAAAATGTTTTCTACGATCGGCGCAAACAATGATGCACCGCCACCAGCTAGTAAAATTCCATCAATACTCCCCGCCTCCTTCCGGATAGATTGTCTAAGTGCTTCAATTGCAATCGTGGCCACTTTGTCTGCCGCTTTTTTGAGATAGGGCTGGATATCAATATGTCGTCCGTAAACGAGAACATGTGACTTGGCTGATCGTAACGCTTCCTCAATTTGCTCGACGGTTGCAATCCCATCAATGTCATCCTTGATTAACTGACTAGTCTCGGCTAATACACTCGACATTGCCTCTAAGCTGGTACCGCTGGCTTCTTTTCTAATATTGCCGCTATCGAGTAGCATCCAGTCGAATGAGAAATAGCCAGGATCGATCACTAATAGACGCCCTTCATCAATTAATCCGTTATCCTTACCTGTGAAAGAAGCATCAAAACAGGCACCAGCAGGTTGAGCAATGACTTCAACACTTTTGACCTGAATCACCTTGTTTTTTGCAACGGCGTGATCACCTTTAAGCTGTTTTGTGAGCCCTTTTCGTTTCTTTTCGTCCTGCCATTGAGAGACTGGTAATCCTGTGACCAGCATATCAATTGAGTCACGTTCCGTTAACAAAAGCGAGCCATAAAATAAGGCACGATACGAATCTGTACTGGTGTAGTCCTGGTGCAGAGAGCGACTCCAGGGACCCAGCTTTTCTGAGCGAACAAACGCTCCCCACAGAACAGGATCGAGATTTACGGTGATGACCGAATCATCTTGCCCCATGGCTTCTGATATTCGATCTAATGGGGCCGCACCCGCTGGTAGCAAAGAGACATTTGGCGCAAATCCAGACTCCCCCATAGCCAGTTTCACATTTGAATATCCAATATCCATTCCTAATACAAACATAGAATTTCCTCGGCAGCTTGCCAAAATTAAATAAAAAATAAGTAAATCGCTTGGTATGTATTGACAACACAATAACAAAAGAGTAATGCGCATCCGTGTTTATTTAAGCAGGTAGACTACAGGTACACAAGACTCTAAAAAATCATAAATAAGCCAATTTTTCGCACCGCCAGGTAGACAAGAGGTACACAAGCGAAAAACTAGCTTACCTAAAAAAAAATACAGTGGTAGTCGAATAGATTCATAAAATCGTCACCATTCCGTGTACCACTCCCTATATTTTCCCTATACGATATTTTTTCTTGGGAACACCTAATTTATTTTGGGCACACATAATAAAAGGCTAGTACTAAAGAACAATCTAATAACCTATTTGATACAGGAAATTAACCATGTAAATCCCAACAATAATTGGAAAACACGTACCCACTTACAAAGAAATTCTATTGGCCAGCTGTAGCGAATTATTTGCGAAACGAATTTATCATCGGAACACCGAAAATGAATTGCCTATTGAAAACAATACACAGTGAAACCTACGTCTGTTGGTAAATGCGACACATATTCCAACTGGGTATTCAAACAAGATCGGTGATTTGAACAACGAAGTACCAATTCTTGGGATTTACGTTTCAAATCCCAATAGATAGTTATTTAGGATTGATATGAACAAAATACAAAAACTATTTCCGAGTACAACAAACTTTATCGGCACGCCAATCGAAATATCTTCGTGGGTCGCAGCAGCCTTATTAGACCTCCAATCGGAAACGCAAGTACTGGTTGATGACTACTGGGCTCGTCTGAAGGATGGGCGAAAAATTCGAAAATTAAATGAACAGGGCAGCATTGGGCTGCGCTCTCGCCCACGGGATACGGGCGGATTTAGCATTGAGTGGTATGAAATGGGGGTGATTAAACCCGGCGGTCTTACAAAATTTGTAGCTAAAAAGCAGTATGCAAAGGGCAGGGGATTTCGCTATTCGCTAGAAAAACCGCTAGCCAAGCAGCCTGATTGGGTATCCGATCTCGTTAGAGAGCTTGAAGACGAGTTCGAACGCATTCGAAAACGACAGGCCATGCTAATAAAGATTCGAGACTGTTTAATTGCCTACCATATCGAAACCACTGGGGAGAAGACATCAGCATCCAAGTTTATTGCCCAAGGGTCCCAATATCTTAAAACAGCTGGAGAGCGTGATGAAAATAACTGAGACAAATAACAACAAAGCCATACCCTTTTTGATGGTAAAAAAAGGCGGTAGTGACTACTTTTCACAATGGATTTCAGGGCGGGAAATGTACGAATTCATTAGCTTTCCGCGCGGATATACCGAATGGTTAGATAGTTGCCGGCAGAAAGGGGGATTCCTACCATTTAAGGATTTTGTTTGCATAGACCAGATCGGGCTCGATCACGAGCTTAGCCTGGAATTCGCGCTCTCTTTAGCGTTGGATGTGAACAACCCGACAGCGCATGAGGCCGCGAAATACATCTACGAAAAGCTAATAAAAACACTCAGGGACGCTGAAAGTGAGGCCGTAAGTCAAACCGACAGTGGGTCACTCCAAAATGAAGACATTCCTGTGCCGGAATCAAAAATGACACTGGACTTTGGGGGGCAACCGTTGCAAGTGATCATGCGTAATGGTGATCCCTGGTTTATTGCAAAAGAGGTGTGTGATGCAATTGGATTGACGAATTCACGGGTTGCGGTAAAAGCACTGGATGCAGAAGATAGGATAACCGTAAATATCTCTTACAGTATTCCAACTAAAGGCCCACAATCTCAAACTTATATAAGTGAATCTGGATTGTATTCTCTAACACTGAGATGTCATGATTCGCTCAAGCCCGGGACGGCTGCT
>Ga0208264_1000378_pt1 | contig 14789 bp, 8 predicted proteins | sample LakWasMet31_HOW6_2_FD_183873 | JGI IMG/M metagenome (GOLD analysis project Ga0208264, IMG submission 183873) | Freshwater sediment methanotrophic microbial communities from Lake Washington under simulated oxygen tension - Sediment Metagenome... | ecosystem: Environmental > Aquatic > Freshwater >...
TACTGCTGAGCGTTTTGGCGCTGTGTGGGGGATTGCTGCAAATCCCGCTGGATACGGTATTTCCGGCCTTGAGCGAACAAAATCCCGGGCAAAGCGCTACGCTCGTTTCGATCATAACCCTGGCGGCGCCGATTCTCGGGGTCGCGATCGCGGGACTGTTCTATCTGACCGGCACGTTTTCGGCAGCCAATTTTGTTAATTTACCTGGGGCCAGGCTGTTAAATCGCTTATTTTTGACCGGCTGGGGCCTCGATGCGATTTACGGCGCCGTGCTGATCAGGCCTTTTAAAACCCTCGCGGCCCTGAATAAAAACGATGCGGTCGACAAGTTGTACCTCGGCATTGCCTGGCTGAGCCGACAATTGCACCGCCTGACCAGCGCCACGCAAACCGGACGTATCCGTTGGTATGCTTCGTCGATGGCATTCGGTACGGTCGTCGTGATCGCGATAGGACTGCTGTCATGATCTTGCCCTCATTGATCGCCGTTCTGTTTGTAGGCGGGCTCGCCGCCTGGATTTCGGCGCGCTGGCATCCGAATGCGCCGCGCTGGACCGCCATTGTTACACTCGCCTTGGAAGCATGGCTGGCCGCCTCTCAATTGACCGGCAACCACGCCGCGGAAATCCCGCTTCCGGGCAGGCCGGCGGCATGGCTGACCGAACTCGACCTGCCCTGGATTCTGCGCTTCGGCATCGGTTTCCATTTGGCCGCCGATGGCCTCAGTCTGCTTTTGATAGCGCTGACAGTTCTGCTCGGATGGATGGCGGTCTGCTGTTCCTGGACCGAAATCGGCAAGCGGACAGGATTCTACTACTTCAACCTACTAGCCTGCCTGGCTGGCACCGTCGGGGTGTTTCTGGCGGTCGATCTCTTCCTGTTCTTTTTGTTCTGGGAAGTGATGATTATCCCGATGTATTTTCTGATCAGCATCTGGGGGCATGAAAACCGGACTTACGCGGCAATCAAATTTGTAATCTTCACGCAAGTCAGCAGCCTCTTGATGCTGCTCGCGATCATCGTGCTGGTGCTGGTCAATTATCAGCGTAGTGGCGCCTTTTCGTTCGATTATTTCGCCTTGCTGAATGTCCCGCTCGAACCCAAGCTTGCCGATTGGCTGATGCTCGGCTTTCTGATCGCCTTTACGGTCAAGCTACCCGCCGTGCCATTCCATACCTGGCTGCCGGACGCGCATACGCAGGCCCCCACCGGCGGCAGCATCATCCTGGCCGGTGTCTTGCTGAAGACCGGCGCCTACGGCCTGTTGCGTTTCGTGATCCCGCTGTTCCCGGATGCGGCGCATCGCTTTGCCCCGATCGCGATGACGCTGGGTGCCGTGAGTGTGCTTTATGCCGCAATGATGGCTTATGCTCAGTCCGATATCAAACGGCTGGTCGCCTATACCAGCGTCAGTCACATGGGGTTCATCCTGCTGGGGTTATTTTCCTGGAACCTGCTGGCGATGCAGGGGGCGGTCGTCACGATGCTCGCGCACGGCCTGAGCGCTGGAGCCTTATTCATGATCGCGGGTTTCCTGCAAAAACGCCTGCATAGCCGGGAATTTGGAGATATGAGCGGTATGTGGCAGGCCGTACCGCGACTGTCGGCGTTCATGCTGTTCTTTGTGATGGCCACGCTGGGGCTTCCAGGCCTTGGGAATTTCATCGGCGAATTTCTGGTGCTTCTGGGCGCCTTTAAAGTGAATCCGATAGTCACCTCCGTGGCCGCCCTTGCGTTAATCCTGGCGCCGGTCTATGCGCTGATCATTATCCAGAAAGCGTGTCACGGCCCCTTGCAAAAGCGGCCGATTTTGACCGATTGCGGCATCCTTGAACTGTCATCGCTGGGTGTGCTGATACTGGCCTCGGTCTGGCTTGGCCTACATCCCCAGACCGTATTGGATATTTCGGCGCCGGCGCTGCAACAAGTGATTCAAAACATGAATGCAAAGGAACCCTCATGGACCTTGATTCGCTAATCGTTCTTGCACCTTTCATTGCGATGATCGTCACGGCCATCACCCTCATGCTCGTGATCGCGGTCAGACGGAATTTCGCGCTGGTCAACGGTATCGCCGGCTTTGGCATCGTGTTGTCCCTGCTCTTGATTGGCCCTGCCTGGCATAAATCTTCGATCCAGGCGATTCCATTGCTGAACATAGACCATTACGCGTTGTTCTTTGTCGCCTTGTTGTTACTGGCAGGCCTCGCGGTGCTGGGCCTGTGCCATGATTATTTCAAGCAATACGATGCAGAAAACGAAGAACTTCCGTTGCTATTGTTAACCGCGCTCTTAGGCGGGTCGGTGCTGGCCGCCAGCAGTCATTTCGCCGCCTTGTTTTTAGGTCTTGAAATACTGAGTATTTCACTGTTCACGCTGATCGGCTATCCGGTCAATCGGACTCGCCCGCTCGAGGCGGCAATCAAATACCTGGTATTGTCCGGCGTGTCTTCGGCCTTTCTGCTAATGGGCATTGCCTTGCTCTATGCCGAAAGCGGCGAGCTTGATTTCATCGGCATTGAAGGCTTCATCGATGCCCACCTTCCCCTAAATTCCGTGATTCTGAGCGGCGTTATTCTGATCGCGGCAGGGCTCGGTTTCAAGCTATCGTTGGCCCCGTTTCATTTGTGGACACCGGATGTCTACGAAGGCGCTCCGGCGCCGGTGACTGCGTTTATCGCGACCGTCTCGAAGGGTGCTGTTTTCGTTCTGCTCTTACGTTTATTGGTGACCACCGGCAGCTACCGTTACGTTCCTTTGCTGACCGTGTTCAGTTTCATCGCGATGCTGTCTATTTTGGTCGGCAATATGCTGGCATTGCTGCAAAAGAATATCAAGCGCTTGTTAGCCTATTCGTCGATCGCCCACATGGGCTATCTCTTGGTAGCCTTGATTGCCGGCGCAAGCATTGCGAGGCCACTAGTTGTCGAATCGGCCGCTTTTTATCTGGTTGCCTATTTCATTACCACGATCGGTGCCTTCGGAGTCGTTTCGGTGCTGTCCACGCCGCAACAAGAGGCCGGTGATGTCGCAATCTTGCGCGGTCTGTTTTGGCGGCGTCCGTGGTTGGCCGGAACGTTTACGCTGATGTTGTTATCGCTGGCAGGCATTCCCCTGACCGCCGGATTTATCGGTAAATTCTATGTTTTCACCAGCGGCGCCGATGCCCGACTGTGGGTCTTGCTGGCTAGTGTCATCATCGGCAGCGGCCTTGGGCTCTACTACTACGTTAGGATCATTGTCGCGATGTCGATGAATAGTGAAGAGGTGATGTCTGAACCCCCCAAAAAATCCCGCAAATGGCTGTCTACCGTAACACTCGCCGCCTTAAGCCTGCTGCTGGTCTGGTTCGGCATTCTTCCCGGACACCTAATCGATTGCATTCAGTCGATAGCCATTTCGATGAGATAGGCTAACTGTAGCGGCCCGATAACATAAATCACAGGACCCGATTACATCCGTTTTTCGGGACCACTTTAGCTGATAATATCCATGCGCTCCGGCCCACATTAAACGAGAATGAGCCCAGATTCATTGAGAACAGCCCGATAACATCGGTTAGGAACCAGATTAACTGAGAATGAACATAGTGCAAATAATGCGTACCAACCCGTCTCATGCTGTCAAACGATTGACTATACCCGACCCCAAGCGGGCAATCGGTGTATAGGATGTATAGAAAGAAATGACTGAGTGTAAGCGCCCAGCCCTTTCACATAGTCAGGCTGCCAAGGCTATGATTTAATCCGAGCAACGAAAGGGCGGTAATTCGTCGATGCGGCTGTTAGGTCAGGCAGGCAGTTTTTCTAGAGCATTTTCGTTTCGGATGTACGGTCTTGAATAATGCCGCTAAGTTAAGCCAGGGTTCGTCATTCCGGCAGGGAGTGCCGGAATTAAACTGCCAAGGATGGCAGGCTTTAATACTTCCATGTACTCTCGGCAATTGCTCCTGCCTTGCCCTACCTCCTGCGTCCGTGCAGTCGTGGATCTCGGCAATCCCTGCCGAGATGACGGCTTAACTTAACAGCATTGCACCTTTACCCTATATGAAAATGCTCTAGGGGGCTTTTAATCAGGCCGAAGGATCGAGGCCGTTGAGCTTGGCGGTGCCGGGCGGCGCGGCGGGTTTCAAGGCGGCGATTTGCTGCTGATCGCCAAGCCAAGGGTGCGCGCAGCGCACCCTTGGCTTTACAGATCCATTACTATGACCTTTTCTGTTCGATCCGCTTGAGCAATTCGAAAAGATCGCTGTTGGTAGACATTACAATCGTAGCGTCTTCGTTCAAAACTTTGCGGTAGGTTTCCATACTCTTCGAAAATTTGAAGAACGCTCCGCTCTACCCGCCCTACCGCGCCAGAAAGTTTTCAACGCCGTTTGACAAATTTCCGCCACTCTCTTATGTTATCGCAAAAGCGCATCAGCTAATAAGTTAGCTAAATTTTCCATTCCATTGCGCCTCAAACCCCAAAAATTGACAATACTTTCCCCTTCATTTTACAGGCGCATTGCATGAAAATGTGTAGAAACTCCTCGTCTACCCTGAAACAGTACGTGATAAAGATATGGCTGCTGGTTGCATCCATCGTGCTGGTATTACCAACTTTTTCAATATGCGAGGCGCAAGAAACGAGAGACGTTCGAAGCGACAGCCCCGCGCCCAGTACAGCACTTTCGGCTGCCACGGCCAATCGAACTTCCCCTTTTGATCCGCCAACAAGCGATGTTTTCATTGCCGACAATGGCAATGGACTGGATACGAGATGTACCTTTAATACAGACGCAGGTCATCCTTTAGTTATTGAAGTCGTTATCGACAAATTTGTCGGCGATGTCGATGCTGACGGCTATTTGATCGACCCGTCAGCGTTTATTACTGCTGGTATCATTCCTGCGAAAGTCGCAGTTAAGATGCCTGCTTATGATGTCGATGTTACTGGCGGTCCGCCAGCGGAAAAAGACGAAGTACTGTTCAACGGTGAAAGTGTAGGTTTTCTGACAGGAGATAATAATATTTGGAAACTAAATGATTTCACTATCGACATTCGAAAAGTGAAATTTCCTCAGCGGCCGGGTAATGGCTCTAGCGTAACGCCAGTTACCAACAAAATTCAAATCAATGTCGATACGTTAAGTAGCGGAAGCTGGTGTACAGCCATCGACTGGGTGGCGATGCACATCCCTATCCGCCCAAAATTGGCTCTTAAGATGTCGGTCGGCGAAGGTGGTAATAAAGTTCGACAAAATACCGGCGAGGAAACGATTGATGTTATTTATGAGCAAGAGTTTGATCAAACATGCACCGTGACAACTACGACAGAAGCCATCGACGAATATCCTTTCTCGGGTTTTACCGGGGGTGGCAGCCCCAATTTGAAAGCTAAAATCAAGACTTGCCCCGAGAACAGCATCGACCCGCCCGAAGTATCAGTCGAATGGACCATTAGCGGGGGTGGCAGTGACTCCAAGACATGGTCAGGTTTTGAGGGTGATTTTCCAGTGGCTGTGCCGGATAAAATAGGCAGTTATCTGGTGAATTTCACTTATACAGTAAATGACAATAAAAATAATCATCAGGAAACCCTCGGTGCCAGTCGAAAACTGTTTGCGACCAAAGCCAGCCCAAATGATAACGTTAATCCGCCTCGCCGTGCCTGGTACGAAAAAGCGACCGCGTGGGCTGCCGGAAAATCGGACGAGGCCGCGATACATGCTGCGGTACTTCAGGGCGTTTATAGCTTTGGCGGAGCCAACTGGCAGTACTCAACGTATCCTCAATGCCGTGACTGGAGCGGAATGGTCAATGATCCGATCACCTGCACGCAGGCCGATTGCTACCTGTTCAGCGATGTATTTAGCGCAATGTCGAAAACACTGGGGGTGGACGGAATGTACAGGGAAATACAAAGAGGCTCGCTAGAAAAAGGCTTTTTAACAGTTCTGGGGCAGCAATCAATCGACCCTCTCTTCAGGGGGAATGCTAAAGCATTCGAAGGTACCGTTTATGACCGATATAGATTCTTAGATCACAGCTTACGCCGATATAACAATAATTTCTATGACGCTACCTTCAACAAGATTTATTCTACAAAGAATGAGTTTGTTGCTTTTAACCAAACCGGAGAGACGCTGGCGGATGCCAACGGGCCTTACTTGGTTACCGTTGAAGGCGCGAAAATTTATCAATTGCCAGGCCAAGCACCGGCATCTCCAGGAGCTGATTGGGGTAATTATAGTTATTTATTGCCACCGGCTCCCCTCTCCACTTCTGCACTAATCGCGAATGCAGAGGCAACCGTAGGCGGGCTCCAATTCCCGGATACCGCAAATTATCGCCTGATAGATACTGAAAACGACGGCATCTATGAGGCCCTTGCTGTCGATGTCGATGTCGAGATTACCCAGGCGGGTTCCTATACCATAGGGTGCGAATTAAGGAAAAACGGCCAGTTAATTACCAGCGGCCAGTATCATTCTTCAGCTGACTGCACGAAAACCTTGATAGCCGAATCCGGAAAGCAAACGGTAACGCTGATGTTCTCGGGTGAAGAAATCTTCCGTTCCGGTCAAGACGGTCCCTACGACCTCAATCTCTCAGTCTTAGGCGAAACGAACACAAAAAGTCTGCAAACGCCAAATTATGATCATCAAACTTTCGGAGAGCTTCTCGCATACATTACCGGAGCGCACGATGAGGGGGTAGATGAGAATGGTGATGGGATGTTAGAGGGTCTCCGTGTGACGATGGATCTCATTGTTCGCGCAAGTGGTAATTACCGTTTTGCAGGGTCTTTGTATAAAGATGGCAAGCCCTCAATAAGTAACGCTTATGCCGACGATGTCATGCTTACGGCCGGGCAGACGCAGTATAGTTTTGTGTTTCCCGGTTTACCGTTGCGTCGGTCCGGCCTGAATGGACCATATGATGGAGGGTTGTCGCTTGAAGAAAGCAGCGGCGAAGGCAATCGCTATGCGGTAGGTTTCAAATTTGTCACCCAGCCTTATCAGTTTCAAAACTTCGCCTCCGTGTTTGAACTGGTGGACGGTTCCGTTGCCGATAAAGGGGTTGATAACAATGGCAATGGGCTGTTCGACCTCCTTAATGTCACCGTTGATGCCAGTTTTTCCCAAGCAGCGACTTATCTGTTGGAAAGTCAGCTCGAACTGACGAGCACCTCGGGAACCTACCATACATCAAGTATTTCACAATCAATCACGGTAACACCTGGGATTCGGCAATTGAGTTTTGATTTTGACGGAGCTTATATTTTCAAACGTCAAATTGACGGCCCATACCGGGCGGAAGTTGTCCTTAAGGATCCTGAAACTCACAAAGTAATTGACAGGCTTCAGCTTCCGCAAGAGACTAAAAGCTATTCGTATACCGAGTTTGACCCCAATCAAGCGACTGTTCCAGCCATCGTGCTGACGGGCTCTTCGAGCAATCGAGGGGTCGACACCGATGGAGACGGCTTGTTCAACCAACTACAAGTTGAGGTAGGGGTAAAACTGAAAACGAGCGGCACCTACGTTTGGAGCGCCCGCTTAGTCGATTCAACAGGTACGGAAATCGGTTTTTATACGCATCAACTGGATTTAAGTGCCGGCGATGCCCAGATAAGCTTTGTCTTTGACGGCAGCAGAATCGGTACTAATGGTCAAGACGGTCCTTACTTCGTAAAAGATTTATTGATAGCTGGCCCCAGCGGCAGCAACTTGGTCAGCTTCGATCTAGCCACGACTTATGCTTACAAGGCCAGCGAGTTTGAAGGATTCGTTCCGCCTAAAATACGCGGGGATCTCAATGGCGATAGCCTGGTTGATGATCTTGACATCGCGTTGTTAAAAAATGCCCTGGGCAGTAAAGTCGGCGACCCGAAATTCAATCCGGATGCGGACCTGTATCGGGATGAACGGATTAATGGCAAAGACCTGCAAATCTTGCTCGACTTGACTAATTAGCTACTGTCAGCGTTCGACAAAACGATCATTTTATCGAACGACGGCAGCAAGGCCATTCCCCGTCGGAATCTGACGGTTTTCAGTGCAGATTACTGGTTTTACAAATCAAAGTTCGATTTACTTTTGGGTGATGAGTATAATGAACGGTACTCATACGACAAAAGATTCCCATGAATATTGGTTACGCGCGTGTCAGTACCCGTGATCAAACCGTAGCGCTTCAGGTCGATGCGCTGAAGGAAGTGGGCTGCGGCAAGGTTTACACAGAAGTCATCAGCGGCGCGGCGACCGAGCGGCCGATATTGGCCAAGCTACTCGACGAAGTGCGACCCGGTGACATCTTACATAGGCATAAAGCGTCGTAGTTGTGATATCCAAACGACGAGCTACTTCGGCAGCATTGGTTTTCGGGTCGGCCATCGCGACCATCGCCATCATCACGGTTGCCCGATCCATCTTTCGAGGAGGACGCCCGCCTTTTCGACCTCGTGCTCTCGCAGCAGCAAGTCCCGCATATGTGCGCTCGGCAATCAATTCCCGCTCGAATTCTGCCAGTGCCGCAAAAATCCCAAAGAACAGCCGTCCATTTGCCGTGGTTGTATCAATTTGTGCACCGGCACCCGCCAATACCTTCAATCCGATGTTTCGGGCTCGAAGTTCATCGACAGTGGTCACCAAGTGTTTCAAATCGCGTCCCAATCTATCCAATTTCCAGACCACCAAAGTATTGTTTGGTTGAAGAGCCTTGAGGCAAGCATTTAATCCTGGCCTGTCATCCTTTCGGCCAGAAGCTAAATCTTCATAAATCCGGATGGGTTCGACACCAGCGGCAATAAGTGCATCACGCTGAGGTTCTAGCGTCTGACTCCCATCATTTTTTGAAACACGGACATATCCGACAAACATAATGCTTTTGAATCTACAAGAAAAGATAGAAGTAAGACTACAATGTTACTTTGATTTTCTCAATGAGTTTTCTTGTAGATTTTTCGCCTTGTTGGGTCGATTTTTAGCTTACAAGATAAACGGACGTTTTTCTTGTACTCAATCACTTTTCGGTTTTTAAAATTGCAACCTAGCGATACAGCCTATCCCCGATTCAAAAGCCGACTTGCGTAATCGGAATTGGAACGTTTCTACACGGTGACCGATGTCGAGCTGGCATGTTGCGATAGTGCCACTCGCTCAAGCACCACGCGCTTGGGATTTGCCCTGCTATTAAAAACCTATCAACGGCTGGGCTATTTTGTAACCTCTGAGCAAGTTCCGAATGCCATTGCCGAACATGTCGCCTCCAGCATGGGCGAACCCTATGATCGGGAGAATTTGCGGCAGTACGATGTCTCCCAGGCCAGACGCAAACACTTGTCGGCGGTGCGGGAGTTTTTGGCAGTCAAACCATTCGGCGACGATGGCAAGGCGCTGATGCGACAAACTTTTGCCGAAGCGGCGCTGACCAAGGAAGATGTCATTGATATTATCAATATCGGTATCGAAACGTTGGTGCGTCATCGTTACGAGTTGCCGGCATTCGATACCTTGCTGCGGGAAGCTCGCATCGAGCGGATTGCAACGAATCAGGCGCTGTACACGCAAATTCACGATGCACTTGGAGATGCTGGCCGGATTTTTCTCGATAAACTCTTCGTCGTGGGTGATGATCCCCGCCGCGTGAGTCCTTGGAACGATATCAAGCAAGATGCGGCCAAACCTACGATAGACGGCATGCGCGATTTGGTCGAACGCTATGACCGATTGACCGAGTTGGCTTGTCACGCAGACCTGTTAAAAACCATACCGGTCATCAAAATTAAACAATGGGCGCTGGAAGGCAACAGTCTCGATGCCAGTTTTGAGCGATCTTTGGCTTTTATGTTGGAGAACTGCCAAAGACAAAGCGAGTGGCTAACACTCAAGGGCAAAGGCAAGATAGCATTAACAGTGGACGATCTGGACTGGATTCCCGAAAAGTGGTGGAAGTTGGTGACGGGTGAGTTCAAGCGCGATGTCGTTCCGACCCGAATCAACCGCCGCCAGTTCGAGGTATGCGTCTGTTTGCAAATGGTTAGAGAACTGAAATCTGGCGACCTTTGCGTGATCGGCAGCGATGCGTATTCAGATCGCCGGAATGAACTGGTGCCGATGGACGAATGCGAACGGACACGCGCGGATTACGGCGAGAAAGTAGGTTTACCTGTTGAGAGTTCGGCATTTATCAAGCATATTCGCTCCCTACTGACAGAGTCGGCACAGCAGGCTGATAAGACTTTTCAGGACAATCCTTATTTCAAGATTGTTGATGGCAGGCCGAAGCTGGGTCGGCAAGAGAAAAAAGAAACGCCATCCGGATTCAAGCAGTTGGATGACGCATTAAGGCGCAAACTTGATGGCATGGGCCTTTCGTTGCTGGACGTGCTTGCCGATACCATGAAATGGATTGGGTGGGGCAAGCATTTTGGCCCGTTGAGTGGTCACCAAGGTAAGTTGCTGGAGGCAGATCGGCGCAAGATTCTGACGGTGTTCGCTTATGGTACCGGTTTGGGGCCGACACAAATTGCTAAAAATCAGTGCGCGTCAAGTGTCGTTCGTCAATCAACGCCAAGTTACGACGGAGAAACTGGAAGCCGCTATCTGTACGACGATTAATGCGTACAATCAATTTCAACTGCCACGTTATTGGGGTGACACAAAACGTGCGGCGGCAGACGGTACGCAATGGAATCTGTATGAAAATAAGCAAGTGGCGCAATCGATTCGTGCGGGGCGTATTCAATCATCGACCATCTTGCGCAAGCTCGGTACTGCCAGCCGGAAAAACAAACTGTATTTCGCCTTTCGTGAGTTGGGCCGGGTCGTCCGCACCATATTCCTGCTGGAATATATCAGCGACGATGCGCTACGCCAAGTCATTCAGGCAGCGCAAAACAAGTGTGAAGGTTTCAACAACTTTGCGCAGTGGGCGTATTTCGGATCGGACACCATTGAAGAAAATGTGCGCGAGGATCAGCTGAAGATAATCAAGTACAACCATCTGATTACTAATCTGATGATTTTCCACAACTGCCATACAATGACACAGGCATTCAAGGAGCTGGAAGTGGAGGGGATGAAGTTGACGCCAGAATTGGCGGCTGCATTTAGTCCATATCGGACGCATCACGCCAATCGTTTCGGCATGTATGAGCTACGGGAGCGTGATTTGGAGCCAATTGACTATGGCGTGACGTTCCAGACGTAACAAAATCGGGGATGTTACTCATTTACGAAGGAATCCTTACGGTCCCCCCAATGAGTTACGTTGCTGCGAAAATTTTTGTCGTGTACAGAGCAAATGAACATTATCTGCTTTTAGGCTTGCTGGCCGATGCGGTCAAGACGATGCTGAACGCATATTGACCGAGATAATTACGGCTGTTAGACTCTTTGCTTCGCAAAAGTCCTTTTCTAATTCCCCGGAGATGCTCATGAGTCTGATAAAAATGATGCCGTTGCAGGCCTTGCTGTGCGCAAGTGCCTTACTGACCGGCTGCGCATCGAATGAGATATACCGGAGCATTTATGAGCCGTGTAGCGTTTCACCAGGCAATGCGTGCGAGCAAAACTCGCTGCATCTTTACAATACGGGAAAGGACAATGAATACACGCTGGGCTTCGTCGAAATCGACGATCAGGGCCAGATGCGCGACCGCAAACAGATGCAGGCCCTACTCGATACCCTCTACAAAAAAGCCGCCGAAGAAAGCGTTTTGTTGAACGTCTTCGTGCACGGCTGGCATCACAACGCCCGCCCCGGCGATCCGAATATCGAAAGTTTCAAGGACAATCTCGCCAAACTCAGCGCGATCGAAAGCCGGCGCAGCAAGCAACTGAAGCGCCCTGCCCGCAAAATTGCCGGCGTCTATGTGGGCTGGCGCGGCGAATCGATCGACGTGCCGCCGTTCAATTATCTGACCTTCTGGGACCGTAAAAGCACCGCGCAGGATGTCGGCTATCTCGGCGTCAGCGAACTCTTGGTCAAGCTGGAGGAAATCGCGAATGTGCGCAATTCGATGATTCCACCGATCAAAAGCCGCCTGGTCGTGATCGGCCACAGCTTCGGCGGCGCGGTCGTGTACAGCGCGACCTCGCAAATTTTGGCCAGCCGCTTCGTCGACAGCCAGGAAGGCAAAGGCTTTACCGATACCGCCAAAGGCTTCGGCGATCTGGTCGTTCTGCTGAACCCGGCGTTCGAAGCGCTGCGTTATGCGCCCTTTTATGATCTGGCCCAGTCGCGTTGCAGTTACTTTCCGGAACAAGTGCCGCGTTTGGCGATTTTGACTTCGGAAGCCGACAGCGCCACCGGTACCCTGTTTCCGTTGGGCCGCGTGTTCTCGACTTTTTTCGAAACCCATCACGATATCGAACGCAACGACTGCAAACATCCGCTCGCACTGGATGAAGGCGAAGCCGACCGCAATACGGTAGGTCATTATCTGCCGTTGATCAGCCACACCTTGAAGCCTTTGGACAAGGAAAAGAACATGCGGGTCGCGAGCTATGCCAACATGAAAAACATCTGGAGCACGCAAACGCCGGGCGGTTCCACGCAATACGGCTCCACCGTGCTGACGCATCTGAACAAAACCACCCCACAAAATCCTTATCTGAATATCCGGGTCGATGAGGAGATCATCGACGGCCACAACGATGTATTCAATGAAAAGGTGATGCAATTTATCCGGCTGTTGATCGGGCTTTCAACAGAAGACTAAAAGTTAAAATCAATAAACACTATGGACAGCAAAAAAGCAGCCTTATTTGCCATCTTGGGTGCCATTCTCGTTACCCCATTGGCCGCTGAATCCTGGCCGATTAAGCATTTCAAGCGCGGGTCGCATTTCCAGCTTCATGATCTTCCCGCAGGGCGGTTTCGGGATAGGCTGTCGGGACTTCCTGATCATGTTAGAGACCGGGTGTTGGGAAACCTTGACAACATCTCCTTTACCGAAATTGATTTAGCGCATCTTCGCGTTAACGATCAGGGGGATGTGTTTTACGCTGATCTATTCGAAGCGCCGGATACTACCTCCGCAGTTGCTCAGCCGAGCGCTGCATCATCGGAAAACACTGCCATTACCGAGCCGGATGTCTTTGCTTTGCATAGCCTGCCGGGCTCAAAGAACGTGATTTACCTGGATTTCAACGGGCGCGATATTGCCGGCACGACCTGGAATAGCGATTACCCTAAAAACACGGTGTTAAAGGCCAAGGCGTTCACTTCCGATAACGACAATGCGCATTTTAGTACGGCGGAATTACTCCAGATCGCCGAAATTTGGCACCACGTTGCCGAAGACTTCGCGCCGTTTGCTGTTGACGTGACCACCGACGAGCCGGCTGTGTTCGGCCCGACTACCGGAACCATCCTGATTACGAGCGACGTCGATAGTAATGGCGTCGCTATGCCGGCATACCAGCAAGCTTCCGGCGCGTCAGCTGTCGATGTCTGGGGGAATCGCGATTATGCCAGCTATTATTCGCCCGCATTCGTGTATTACAACGCTACGGGTCTGGATCCTACGAATATCGCTCTGATCGCTTCGCATGAAATGGGACACAATTTAGGGCTTGCGCATGACGGTTACTCGAATGGCGGCTCCCAGCTGGACTATTATGCCGGCAGCGGCTGGGGAGCGTCTTCCTGGGCGCCCATCATGGGATCGGGCTATAACAAAAGCGTCACCGAATGGAATAACGGCGACTACCCAGGCGCCACGCAACCCCAGGATGACACCGCCATCATCGCCGAAAAACTCGGCTATCGCCCTGACGACCACGACGGCATTACGCCTTTGGCTATCGCTTTAGACGGCAGCATCCAGTCCACCAATCCGGAAACAGACCCGAATAATACAATACCTTATAACAAGGGCATTATCGGAACCCGCGACGATGTGGATTTCTTTCAGATGGATGCAGCCGGCTCGATCAACCTGACCGCAACGCCCGCATGGGAAGCGTTTTATTCGCCGGATCGACGCGGAACCAATCTGGATATCAAGCTTGCCTTGTATGATTGGAACGGCAATAAACTAGCCGAAAGCGATTCCCAAACCGACACCGATGCCACGATCACCACATCGCTTCAGCCAGGCCGTTATCTGTTGGCCGTTGAAGGGGTAGGCAATTTTGTGACCGCCTATTCCGATTATGGCAGTCTCGGCCAATATTTCATTACCGGCAATGTCGCGGTGCCGCCGCCGGCGGCCAAGGCTTCCGTTTCAAAGCAAAAGGGCAAATCGAAATATACATTGAGTTTCTCAAGCGACGGCACGGTGGATCCCGCTAACGCGGCCTTAACCTACCTTTGGGATTTTGGCGATGGTTTTTCCTCGAATCAAAAGACCCATGAGCATGTTTATTGCTCTCCAGGCGCTTACCGGGCCAGATTGTTCGTGACGAATACAACCGGCCTGACGGGACAAAGCATACTGACGCATACGATTGCAGGCAAGCCGACAACAAAGAAATCCGCCGCTTGCAAGACGCATCAGGCTGGCGACGCTTACTGGTTGGGTTTGGATACCCATGGCGTAAACGACGCTCCGGTAGCCAGGGCGTCAGGCAACAAAGTCCCGAAGAAGCCTAAATTCTCCATTCTGTTTTCAAGCGAAGGCAGTGGCGACGTGGATGGCGATGCGCTGTCTTATGTGTGGGACTTTGGCGACGGTTTCACCTCGGCCGAAAAGAACCATGAACACGCTTACTGCGCGCCGGGAACTTACTCCGTGACACTGAAGGTGACCGACCCGCACGGTTTGTCAGGCCAGAAGGTGTTTACGCAGGTGAT
>Ga0208264_1000380_pt1 | contig 14695 bp, 12 predicted proteins | sample LakWasMet31_HOW6_2_FD_183873 | JGI IMG/M metagenome (GOLD analysis project Ga0208264, IMG submission 183873) | Freshwater sediment methanotrophic microbial communities from Lake Washington under simulated oxygen tension - Sediment Metagenome... | ecosystem: Environmental > Aquatic > Freshwater >...
AAAAATGTGCTTGTTTTCCATAGCGATTTCTTCCAAAGTTTCCAAGCAATCGACGGCAAATCCAGGGCAGATGACATCAATTTTTTTAGTACCTTGAGCTGGCATTTTTTCAAGTGTATCCACACAATAAGGCTTAAGCCATTCTGACTTACCAAAACGGGATTGGAACACCAGCATCCATTCGTTTTCTTTCAGGCCAAGTTCTTTTGCAATTAAAGCGGCCGTATTTTGGCATTGATAAAAATAGGGATCGCCCCATTTTGTTAGCTGCTCGGGTAAGCCGTGAAAAGACATCAGTAACAAGGCTTGTTTACCGTTTTGTTGCCAGTGTTGTTGCACAGAGCTGGCAATGGCAGAAATATAAGCAGGATGTTGATGATAATCGCTAATAAACTGCACAGTGGGCAAATGCCGCCACTGGTTTAATTCTTTAACCAAATCATCATAGACAGACGCTGTGGTTGTCGATGAATATTGCGGATAAAGCGGTATTACAATGAAGTCATTCACGCCTGATTGCTTAAGCTTGCGTAAGGTATTGGCAATTGATGGCTCGCCATAACGCATGGCATAATCTACCAAAACTGGGCCGTGCTGATACTGTGCATTTAGCTTGGTTGCTAATTGTTTGGTGAGATGAATCAGTGGTGAGCCATGTTCCGTCCAAATCTTTTGATAGGCTTTTAGTGATTTTTTAGGCCGAAATGGCAGGATAAATAAGTTAAGAATTAACCACCATACCGGTCTTGGAATATTGACTACCCTTGGGTCGCCCAAAAAGTCGCGCAAAAATTTTCTCACTGCTGACGTGGTCGGAGCTGCCGGTGAGCCAAGATTGGCTAAAATAACGCCAGTTTTACGTTCGGAATCCAGGTTAATCCCATTCATTACAGTTATCGACTAATTAAGGTGAGGAATTCCGAGCGAGTGCTGATTTCTTTTCGGAAAATCCCCGTCATCACTGATGTGGTCATTACCGAGTTTTGCTTTTCAACACCACGCATCATCATACATAAATGCTTGGCTTCAATAACAACAGCTACACCTTTAGCATTGGTTGCAGAACCTATGGCATCAGCAATTTGTTTGGTGAGTTTTTCCTGAATTTGCAAGCGTCTGGCATACATATCTACCACGCGTGCTATTTTTGACAAGCCCAATACCTTGCCACTAGGCAGATATCCCACATGACATTTGCCGATAAACGGTAACAAATGGTGTTCGCATAAAGAATACAGCTCAATGTCTTTTACAATGACCATATCTTCGGCATCATTGGTAAAAATTGCATTATTCAGCACTTCTTCCAAGGTTTTTTCGTAACCGTTGTTTAAAAATTTAAAAGCTTTAGCGGCCCGTTTAGGTGTATCAATTAGGCCTTCGCGAGTTAAATCTTCGCCTACCGCTTCGATAATTTTAGCAAAATGCTCTTCCATTATTTCGTCTCAATGATAAAAAATAGTTGGCAGTATACATCATGGTATCGTGAACTTTAATGCTTCTAGTAACACATTTTCATCCGCTGTTGATTTACAAGCATTTTCACTTAAGTATCGCCGCCAAGCCCTGCCGCCATATTGACCATGAAACAAGCCCAGGATATGACGGGAAATATTGTTTAAGCGTGCGCCGGTTTTTAATTCTTGCTGCACATAAGGCAACAAGGACTCCACCACTTGTTGTCGGGTTAGTGGTTCGCTGGCGCAACCAAAAATTTGGTTATCGACATCCATTAATAGATAAGGGTTTTGGTAAACTTCCCGACCTAACATAACGCCATCAACCAAATCTAAATGTTGGCTTACCTCCGTTAGTGTGGTAATACCACCATTGATGATAATGGTCAGGTGTGGAAAGTCCTTTTTTAATTGATAAACCGTATCGTAAAGCAACGGCGGTACTTCGCGGTTTTCCTTAGGCGATAAACCACTAAGCCAGGCTTTTCTGGCATGCACTATAAATGTCTTACAACCCGCGTTAGCAACCGTGCCAATAAAATGCACCAATTCTTCATAGGAATCTTGATGGTCAATGCCAATTCGCGATTTAACCGTCACTGGAATAGTTACCGCCTGCTGCATGGCAGCAACGCACTCAGCCACTAGCGCCGGTTGTGCCATTAAACAAGCGCCAAAACGACCATTCTGTACGCGGTCACTGGGACAACCGACATTTAAGTTAATTTCATCATAGCCATAGTCAGCGACCATTTTGGCGCAGATGGCCAAGTCAGCCGGATTGCTGCCGCCTAACTGGAATGCCACCGGATTTTCTTCTGCATTAAATTGCAAAAACCGATGCTGATCACCGTGGATTAATGCGCCAGTGGTGACCATTTCGGTATACAGCAAGGCTTTTTTTGAGAGTGTGCGATGGAAATATCGGCAGTGGCGATCAGTCCAATCCAGCATCGGCGCAATGCTAAACGTGTGTGCTGGAAGACTTAGGTTTGATGCAGTTTCGGAGTAAATTGTCATTAAATATTTTGTTATTTTATCAGCTATAAATACGCAAGGGTGTTTGGGATTAAAATTGCTAAATAAGCCCAAAAGTAGAATAAAATGGAGCTATCTTACCAAGTTAAGATTTTTAACCAAAATTGCGCCTGGTAATAGTTCGAGATTGTTAGATTTTATCAGTTTGTTAAGACAATGTTGCAGACGCTAATTGCGTATGCGTGGCTTTTGCCAAAAAATAGAGATAAAACTGGAGCAGATTATGGCTTTAAAAATAGAAACCGATACTATTTACCTTTCCGAAGAAGAGTATCTGGCAACAGAAGAAAACTCTGAAGTTAAGCGCGAATACATAGACGGGCATGTCTATGCTATGGCTGGCGCGAGTAACGATCATGGACGTCTAGCAGGTAATATCTTTGGAGAATTTAGAAATCACCTGAAAGGCTCGCCCTGCGAAGCTTTTATTGCGGATACAAAAGTCAAAATAGGCCGAGATTATGTGTACCCTGATGTGCTGGTGGATTGCAGCAATATGAAAGGAACTGGACATTTCTCAACCTCACCGCTGATTATTGTTGAAGTGTTATCTAAATCAACCCGAAAAACGGATACCACTACCAAACTGATTCGCTACATTAACCTGCCAACTCTACAGGAATATGTGCTCATCGAGCAGGATTATGTATGTGTACAAGTGTTACGCAAAAGCAATCATTGGCGTTCAGAATATTATTTCTTGGGTGATGAGGTGACTTTTACGTCCATAGGATTAACGTTAACGGTTGAAGAAATCTATGACCGCGTAGACAATGCCGATATGGTTGAGTTTAGGCAAGAAAAAAGTCAGCTGGAATCATAGTTCACTCAGGTCTTCAACAGCCCCAACACCAGCGCAATATGTGTTAATTCTGCCAGATTGGATACTTTAAATTTAGTGCGGATTTGGGTGCCGTAATTAGCTACGGTTTTGTAGCCTAAGCAGAGTTCTTCTGCAATTTTATGGGCGGTTAAGCCTTTGGCCAGCAGTAAAAACACATCAAATTCTCTAACCGAGAGTGAATCAATAATGGCTTTGTAGTCAAGTTCGTTACTGGCGGATTCTTGATGGTTTAGTAAGCCCTGTTCAATGTAAATCCCACCATCAGCAATCACTTGGATTGCTTCTACTAAAATGGCTGGGGCGCTGTTTTTAGTGATGTAACCTTTGGCACCTGCTGACATGGCCCGGTTGACATAGACGAGTTCATTATGCACGCTAAACACCAGGATCTTGGCGTTGGGGTTGCGGGCGCAAATTCGGCGTATGGTTTCCAGGCCGCCTATGCCGGGCATGGACAAATCCAAAACCATGACATCTGGCTGTTTTTCCTGAAATAATTGCATGGCTTGTTCGCCGCGTTCGGCCTCATCAAGCACATCAATATGTTCTTCACTAGCTAATAGTAACCGAAAACCAGCGCGCACTATGGCATGGTCATCTACCAGTATGACTTTGATTGTTGGCTTCATTTTAAAGGTATCTTGGCGGTGATGGTCATGCCATGCGTTAGATTGCTTTGAATGTTAAATTCGCCATCCAGGCTGTGAATGCGTTCTTTCATGCTCAATAAGCCAAATCCCGATTTAATATTTTGCAAATCGCAGCCAAGGCCATTATCGGATACTTGTAATTTTAAACTTCTAGTCAGTGCCGTATCGTGTTCAATGCCCAATCGAATAGTTGCTTTGCTAGCCGTGGCATGACGCAGGGTATTGGTTAAGCATTCTTGAATGACACGAAAAATCTGGATGCTTATTTTAGTAGGCAGTTGATCCACGGCGTCATCATAAGTTAACTGTATGTTTAAATTTGGCGATCTTGATGCCCAGTGGTTTACCAAGTCTTCCAACGTAGCTTTCAAGCCTAATTCGGTTAGCATCAGCGGATGCAAATGTTGCATCATGGAGCGCACAACACTGATTAAATGGTCGCAAATGCCGGTAATCGACTCTGTAGTTTGTTGGATATTGGCATTTTTATGCGCGGAAGTCACTGCCATTACTTTAATGGCAGTGAGTGATTGGCCTAGTTCATCATGCAACTCTTGGGCAAGATGTTGTCGTTCATCTTCCTGGATTTCCAGAGAATGCTGGGTTAAGGCTTTGTTTTGTAGTTGTGCCGTGGCTAATTCGCCGGTCATATGATTGATGGCTTTAGCAATGCTGTCATATTCTGTGATGGAAAACTCCGGCAGTTGTTGTTGGTACTGGCCGGTTTCGATCACTTTTAAACCATCAACGATAGTAGCGATAGAGCTTAATGCTTTATTGAAAACCACATTGACTGCCAATACGGTCAATAGCGTCAATAAAAAAACCGAGCTAAAAAAGGCCACACTTTCTTGCCACACTTCAATGATTTCGTCCATCGGGTTAGCTTGGATAATCAGGGTAAATTGTTGGCCTGCGGCGCTGATTACTTTGTGTTCTTCTTTAATCAGCTCACCTTTTACTATGTGAATAAACCATTTTGGCGGCGTATCGTCAAAATTGGTAGCCTGAGATTTTTGAGCAAAACTGATGATTTGGCCAGATGGCTGTTGTAGTTGAATGCTTAAGTGGCGAGTTTCTTTTAGGGAATTTAATTTTGCCAGCCAGGTATTCTCGTCCATTGTGGCAGCAGGTGCCTGAGCAAAACCAATGGTAATCAACTGCACCGCCAAACTAATCGACGATTGCACTTCTTCCTGCACCGCGCTTCTGGCCTGCCAGATGGCCAATCCACCACCTAACAGCAAGATACAGAAGGAGGATAATAAAATGCGGATATTGATTTGGTAGCGTAGGCTCATAAGTAATGTGTGTTAACTATTTTCCAGACATTATTAATGGCTCTCGACCAAGATGCTATAGGAAAGATTCCTGATGTTGCCGGGTTTTGAAATGATTAGGTAAGCGGGTAATCAAAACGAGTGAGGGTGTTAGGGCAGAAAATAACTCTGCCCTAATCAATTAAGTGGTAACTATTTATTTTTTTGAAGTAAGTTTTCCCAGCCAACCTTTAGCTTTCTCAACAGATTTTGAAGGGTCTGCGGCTGGTTTTTCAGGTGTTTTGGCGGCTTCCTTTTTACCAAATAAGCCTTTTAATTTTCCTGCGACACCAGTTTTATCATTACTGGATACCTTAGCTTTTATTTCATCTACCGCTTTCGGAATAATTAAGCCTAATTCTTCCTGTTCAGAAAGAAAACTGCTGACTTGAGACGTGACTGGTTCAACAAATTCTTCAATTACTTCTGCTGCATGATGTATCGGCTGCATGATTTCTTCTTTAGTTGGCAGATGTAAGTTTTCCGTAAAATGTGCAGCCGGTTTTGCCACATATTCTTCAAAACTTGTGGCCGCAGAATGGATGGCTTCATTAATCAATTCGGCTGGTTTTGAGTGTTCTGGCGAGAAAGAAAAATCCGGTGCTTTAGGCGTTTCAGCCGCTATGGTTGGTTGGGGAGCGGTAAACACGGGCGCTGCAGTAGCGGTTTGAGTAAATGATTCCACGTTAGCGGCCAAGCTACTTGGTTGGCTTTCTACAATGTTGGTTGCTTTTTGTTGGGCTTGAACCTGATAGTGTTGGACCAGATTTTTTTGCTCAGCCAGCGCCGATTCCAAACTGGACAATTGGCCGGTTTGCAAATCCAGGGTGGTTTTTAGCGTGTTGAGCATGATGTCTTTTTCTGCCAACTTAGCCGTTTCAGTTTGATAAGCCTGCTGCAATTCGGTCTTTTTTAGTTGTTCATTTTTAAGTCTGTCCAGAGTCTGTTTGACCACACGATCGTGCTGAGACCATAAATCATCCGCTTTAAAATCTTCAGGTACTGGCAAGGGCCGTTCGCCCAAATCCAATTGGGTGGCTAAAAATTGAATTAAATCACCGATTTTTTTATTATGTTGGCCGGCAATGCTCTCGACACTGCTTAAGCGTTGTTGCAGTTGTTCAGCTGCCAATTTGGATTGCTCCAGCTCTGCACTTGTAGTTCCCAACTCTTCCTGGTGTTGGGTCAGTTTTAATTGCGTGGCTTCCAAGCCACTTTGCGCCTCAATTCGTGCCTGGTCAGTTTTGCGATGACGTCTGTTTAAAAACGCGATCCGAATACTGTAAAAAAACGCCGTAATAAACCAAGCCAGGATGGCAATGGTGCCCGCATAAATGTAATTATCAAGAGTCATTTGGTAAAGTTGGTCAAATGTATTTTTGATAATCGGCAGATAGGTTTCCATAGTGAGGTTCCTCTAATAATGTGTTTAACGTATTGATTACAATTAATATTTGCATCAATATCTTATATCTATTAAATGTTTGGCAGTGGTGCTTGATTACTCATTGGCTGCCAATGTGATTGCCTTAAACCCTGCACAATATACCGCATTGATAATCACAAGTCTTTAGGCTTCTAGGTTTGTTGTTTAGAAAATAACAGGATCGTATGGTCTGTGGGCATTCTGCCAAGCAAGAAATTAGTTTTAGGGCTGCGATTAGCTAAAAACCGCTCTTCAGGAAATTTTCCCTTTTTTAATCGCTGGATAGTGGGAGCGCTTTGATTTGGCTATGATGCTCGCCAATACAGATTAACAAGAGTAAAAAATGAAAAAATTTACCTATGGGATACTGGGTTTGGTCAGTTTAACAGCAACATCTGTCTTGGCTGCAGATCAGCAATCGCCAATTGAGCTGGAATCGGTTGAGGTTATTGGTGTTACGCCATTACAAGGTAGTGGTGTGGAAAAAGACAAAATTCCAACGAATGTGCAAACTGTCAGTTCTGAACAATTGGATAAAGCTCAGACTATTTCTTTAGCCGATTATATCAACCGGTATTTGGGTAGTGTCCATGTTAACGAGGCCCAAAATAACCCGCTGCAACCGGATATTTATTATCGAGGCTTTGTGGCATCACCGCTCATGGGTATGCCGCAAGGACTGTCCACCTATATCAATGGCGTACGCTTTAATGAACCTTTTGGTGATTCGGTAAACTGGGATTTAATCCCACAGAACGCCATCGATACTATGGCGTTGTTTCCAGGATCAAATCCGGTTTATGGTTTAAATACCTTGGGTGGCGCAATCTCGGTTAAAACTAAAACCGGTTTTTCTGCCCCCAAGCATCAATTTGAAGCCTATGGCGGTTCCTGGGACAGGCAATCGGAAGAACTGACCAGTGGCTGGAACAACGGCACTTGGGGCTATTTTTTAGATATACATCATTTTAAGGATGCCGGTTGGCGTAACTTTTCCCCCAGCAAGGCGGATCAAGTATTGGGGACGTTAAGTTGGCGTGGCGATAAAGGCTCATTAGATTTAACTTTGGCTGGCAATGACAATAAAATGCGCGGCAATGGGCCTGCGCCTGTTCAGTTGTTGGAGCAGGATCTTAAAGCGGTGTTTACCCACCCGGATCAAACTGTTACACGCATGTTTTTTTCTGAACTGGCTGGAAAATATCAGTTAAATAATGACATTGAGGTCAGTGGTAACGCGTATTTTCGGCAAAATAGGATGAAATCTTTTAATGGTGATAATAGTGATTATTATCCATGTGCTGATGGATCGGGTTATTTGTGTGCGCAGGGCGATTCCACGCCAGTGTTGGATACTAATCTGCATCCTATTTTAGCGAGGCCTCAACTTGAAGGGGCTATTAATAATACTAGCCAAACCAATATGCGCAGCCGAGGCGGCACATTGCAAACGGCATTTGCTCAGGATTTATTTAAACACCAAAATAATCTGATTGTGGGTGCAAATTATGATTATAACGAGGTGCATTATTCAGCGGATACGGAGCTGGCATCATTAACTAACGATAGAGGTACAACCAGCAGCGGTATCTATATAGATGATTTTAAAGTTCGCTTGCACACCAATACATCCACAGTAGGTGTGTTTTTAACGGATAGTTTTTCCATTACCGATGCGCTAACAGCCACCATTGCTGGTCGGTACAACTATATTCATATCAATATGATGGATGAATATATTAACGATCCGGCCAAGACTTTAAACGGTTCGCACACTTATCAACGCTTGAATCCATCCGGTGGTTTAACTTATAAAATATTGGATAATCTGACGGTTTACGGCAATTACAGTGAATCTGCCCGAGTTCCGTCACCTATGGAACTCAGTTGTGCAGATCCAACTGCGCCTTGCAAGTTACCCAATGCATTTCTTGCTGATCCGCATTTGGAACAAGTGGTTGCCAAGACCTATGAAGGAGGGTTTCGGGGTAATTTAGATCAATTATTGCGCAAGGGTGATTTAACCTGGAACTTGGGTTATTTTCATACCACCAACAGCAACGATATTATTTTTAACCGAAATGGCGATAGCATTAGTGAAGGCTATTTTAGTAATGTGGGTAAAACTCGACGTTATGGCGTAGAAGCGGGTACGACGATTAACTATCCGCATCTATTCAGCCAAATCGACGATTGGCACTTAAGTACCAATTACACTTATTTAAATGCGCAATTTTTAACAGGCTACAAAACTCAAGACCCTCTTGACCAAGCGAATCCAGCTGGCAAATTAGTTGAGAAAGGGGATCGTTTGCCGGGAATACCTGAACATATGTTTAAAGCGAGTCTCAGTGTGGATTTGTGGCGAAAATTATCACTGGGCTTTAGCGGTTTATACAGTGGTGATCGCTATCTGAGAGGAGATGAGGCCAATAATCAGGCTAAGCTTTCGGGCTACTGGCTTTTTAATGCCACAGCAGAATATAAAGTAACCAAAAATTTTGCCATTTTTGGCAAACTGGACAATATATTTGATAAACGTTACGGTACTTTTGGCGTGTATGGCAATGCTACTGAAGTGTTGGGTGATCAATTTAACAACGGCAGGTTTGTTTCGCCTGGATCGCCCAGGGCAGGGTGGATTGGTATTCGGTTAAGTATGTAGTTGGTTAAGTAAAGCAAGGACGCTTTTAATTGGTGGAACAGTTTTCAACAGGCAATAAAAAGCCCGCATAAAGCGGGCATGTTGAGCAAGTTGTTTTAATTATAGTCGTTATATAGTTTTTATATAGCGTCGCCCACACAGAAATATTGATTTTTATTATTGTTATCAACATAGCCCAAAGGCTATCCCCCCTCAAGGTCGGCTACCGCCGAGCTTGATCCCTCAAGCGCGTGCATTGTATCCCCATTGATTCGACACTGTCTATTAAAAATTAACTATTTCTAAAAATAGTTTTTTTCTAATTTTTTATCATTAAATATCAATAGGATATAAACATGAAAAATTTGGAAACTGGTTTTTATTTGAGTCATTGACGTTTTGTAAGAATTCTGGTTAAGCTTGTGTTCATATGCTGTTCTTGGGTGTTTGCATGGATAAACTTGAGCAAATTTGTAAAAAATGCAGTGAATTAGGCGGCTGGAAATTAATTTAGGGTGTTAATGATGAGGTTAAATCTGTTTTAAAGTTACTTTATAAGCGGGCAAATATGAAGCTATTTCATGCTTGAGTAGATATTTTTGGTCAGAATGACGATTTTTTAAAAACAGTTGCACACTTAATTGCCGTATATAATAGATAAAACAAGCATATTTACAGTCAAAATCTGTTTATTTTGCTAGTCTTATAGATATACATCTTTAGAATTTATCATCAGGACATGTTTATGCTTAAAATAAATCAACTGTTTGCTTCACTATTATTGGTCGGTTTTTTGCCAACTTATATCTCCCCAAGCTTTGCTGCTGATGTTGTCGATAATCGCACCTATGGGCAAAAAGTTGGCGACAAGGCTTTAAACGGAGTTGCCAACTTGGGTGGTGGTTTGTTGGAAATACCTAAAAGTATTATTTTAACCACCAATCAGAGCAATATCTTTTATGGTATCGTCGGAGGCCTTTTTAAAGGCATGATCCAAACGGGCGGCAGAATGGGTACGGGTATAGCGGATTTAATCACTGCGCCCATCCCAACCAAACCAATTGCCTATCCGTATAATGTTTGGGATGATTTTGATACCGAAACCACCTACGGCGACACGTTCCGTTTGGATAAGGTCAACAAGCCCCAGCCTCAAGTTGTGCAATTGCCGCCGCCTCGTCCTGTGGTAGCCGTTGTGCCTGTGGCACCCATAGAAGACCGTTCGCACTTGTACAATTCTACAACTAATAAAAAGCTGGATCGGGTATTCCGCAAAGAAATGATGAAATAAAGTTACCAGGGTGGCATTGTATTTTGGAAATAATGCAATGCCATTCAAATGCTGAACATCCCACTTGCGACACTTTCACTCGTGCCTCCGCCGCTTTGCCCAAAAAAATACCATAAAAACCCACATTCCCGGCGAGTCAATTTAAAAAAATCACTAAAGCATTCAAAGTAGTATTTTATTGTAAGTTCATAGACTTATAGCTTATCTTTGTTCATGATTTAATTAGATGCCGCCTTATTAAGCCTCGCTCCGTAAACAAATCCTTTTAAGCACTTCAAATCCGGTATGTTCTAGTGGTATATTGGCGGGAAAATAAAAAAGTGCGTTAAGCACACAAAAACAGGAGAGTTACATAATGAGTAATCAAGGCGTCGATAAATCTAAGCGACAGTTTTTAACCTCTGCATTAACTGTCGTTGGAGCTGTTGGTACGGGGTATTTAGCCGTTCCTTTTCTCTCTCAAATGCAGCCGAGTGTAAAAGCCATGGCAGCAGGTGCGCCTGTTGAAGTGGATATAAGTAAAATGGAATCTGGACAAATGCTGCGCGTAGCATGGCGGGGCAAGCCGGTTTGGATCTTAAACCGAACACCAGAAGTTTTGGAAACACTGAAAACATTGGAAAATGAATTACGTGATCCGTTATCAAATGAATCACTGCAGCCAGTAACCAGTAGAAATTCTGTTAGATCAATTAAACCCGAGATATTTGTTGCAGTTGGGTTGTGTACCCATTTAGGTTGTTCGCCTACATTCCGTCCTGAAATCGCGCCGAGTGATTTGGGTGATAAATGGAAAGGTGGTTTTTTCTGTCCATGTCATGGTTCTTGGTTTGACTTGGCGGGCCGAGTTTATCAAGGCGTTCCTGCGCCGACTAACTTGGAAATTCCACCGTATCGGTATATTACCGATACACAGCTTATCGTTGGCGAACCAACAGAGGAGACAACTGCATGAAGCCTTCACGTCTAACATTATGTGGCAACTGGGTTTTAGATCGTTTTCCGCTGACTAAGCTCTGGAACGACCACATGGCGCAATATTACGCGCCAAAAAACTTTAACTTTTGGTATTTTTTCGGTTCGTTGGCCTTATTGGTATTGGTCAACCAGTTTATTACCGGTATTTTATTAACCATGAACTACAAACCGGATGCCAAACTGGCATTCGATTCAGTTGAATACATCATGCGGGATGTCAACTGGGGCTGGTTGGTGCGCTATATGCACTCCACCGGCGCTTCCGCATTCTTTATTGTTGTCTACCTGCATATGTTCCGAGGAATGTTGTATGGCTCATTTAAACACCCTCGTGAGTTAATCTGGATATTTGGGATGTTTTTGTTTGTGGCACTGATGGCTGAAGCCTTTATGGGGTATTTATTGCCTTGGGGGCAAATGTCCTATTGGGGTGCGCAGGTAATTATTTCCTTATTTAGTGCAATACCAGTTATCGGTGATGAGTTATCGCTTTGGATTAGAGGGGATTACGTTGTCTCCGACGCGACTTTAAATCGATTCTTTGCATTTCACGTTATTTCAGTGCCTCTGGTCTTAGTGTTGCTGGTGTTTTTACACATTGTGGCACTGCATGAAGTAGGTTCAAACAATCCTGATGGTATTGATCTTAAGAAAGTTAAGCATACTGGTCGTCGTCAATCAGATGATAGTCTGTCAGCGACCAATATTGATATCAAGGATGAAAGAGGGATTTATCTCGATAGCATCCCGTTTCATCCGTATTACACCGTAAAGGATATTGTTGGAGTTATGGTATTTTTGTTCTTTTTCGCCACGGTAATTTTTTATATGCCGGAGATGGGCGGATATTTTCTTGAACATGCCAACTTCATTCCTGCCGATCCAATGAAAACACCAGAACATATTGCACCTGTCTGGTACTTTACGCCGTTTTACTCAGTATTGAGAGCAATCCCAGACAAGTTTGCTGGTGTAATTGGTATGGGCGGCGCCATTGTTGTGTTATTCCTGTTGCCTTGGTTGGATCGTAGTAAAGTCAGATCGATTCGTTACCGTGGTGGCATATACAAAAAAGCGCTGTTAATGTTCGTTATCAGCTTTATTGCATTAGGTTATTTGGGTACCCAGCCGGTTACTCCAACCTACACCATGATGGCTCGTATATTTACCGCTATCTATTTTGGCTTCTTTTTGCTGATGCCAATCTATACCCGTTGGGAAAAGACAAAGCCATTACCTGCCCATATAACGCATGAAACTTCTTTAGAAGAACGAATCCCCGCGTTTTTGGAAGCATTTGATGAGATGACTGAAAAACGGCCAATTACAACGAGTAGCGGTACAGTCATATTAAGTAGAAGGCCCAATACAAAAGGGATATTCAAAGTGATCACTCGACTAGCAAAAAAATTAAAAGAGAGCCTCGATTGATATGAAAAATTTAATTACGCTAATATTGTCTTTAATGCTGTCCTTTGGAGCGGCTGCATCGCAAGGTGTCGCTCTTGATGAGGCAGATATTGATCTATCTGATAATGCTTCATTGCAAAGAGGAGCGAAGCATTTTGTTACTTACTGTTTAGGTTGCCATTCTGCCAAGCAAATTCGCTATTTACGAATTGCGCTGGATTTGGGTGTTGAAGAAAAGAAAATGCTTAATGATATCGCCCCAGAAGGCGCTGGCATTTATGACAAAATGCACACCGCAATGAACGCGCATGATGCTGAAAAATGGTTTGGTGTGGAACCGCCAGATTTATCACTCATTGCCCGTTCACGTGGAGCCAATTGGTTGTACAGCTATCTGCGTGGCTTCTATGTCGATAAAAGCAAAGTTTTAGGCTCAAACAATACCGTCTTTCCAGATGTTGGGATGCCAAACGTGTTTTGGCAAATTCAAGGCGAACAACATGCTGTGCTAAAAATGGTTGATGGCAAACAAATTGTTGAAAAGCTGGAAATAACTGAGCCAGGCAAGTTATCACCAAAAGAATTCGATAAGATGATCAATGATTTGGTTAACTTTTTGGTTTATGTAGGTGAGCCAGTGCAATTGGAGCGGATTAGCATGGGTAAATATGTTCTGTTTTTCATATTCATGCTTTTGTTACTTTCCTATCTCTTGAAAAAAGAATATTGGAAAGACGTTCATTAAGCTGCAGCTAAGAAGAAAACAAGGATGTTTTCAAATTCTAAGTTATTAGCGCTCTCTAGCATCAAAACAATGCTTCGTTTCATGCTATAATGCCAATTTCTACCGCCCAACAAGTCTAAAGAGGTTGTTATTCGTGGCAAATATTATTACCCGCAAATCCGTAATGACGCTTTTTTCATCCCCAACTTGTGCGATGAGTCATTGTGCTCGGTTTGTATTACACGAAAAAGGAATTACAGCGGATATTGAATACTATGATCCTGCTGATCCGCCTGAAGATTTATTAGAGCTTAATCCCACTGGTACTTCTCCCACACTGATTGAGCGTGAATTAGTGCTCTATGATTCCAGAATTATTATGGAATATTTGGACGAACGCTTTCCGCACCCACCATTGCATCAAATGGATCCAGTCTCTCGGGCAAATGCGCGCATGTTGATTAAGCGTATAGACCAGGATTGGTACCAAATGTTGGAAGAAATTTTAAGCTCTGGGGAGAAAAAATCAGCACGATCTAAAAAAATGCTCAAAGAAAGCATATTGGCAGCAGCCCCAATCTTTGCAGCTAGACCATTTTTTATGAGTGACGAGTTTTCTCTGATAGACTGCGTTATCGGGCCTTTGCTATGGCGGTTGCCAAGTATAGGCATTGATATTTCAACGCCCAATGAAGTGATCACAAACTATGCCCAGCGTATTTTTAACAGAAATGCTTTTAAACGCAGCTTAAGTGATCAAGAAAAAGAAATGATGATAGAACTGCCGAAATGACATCTCTAAAACCTTATTTAATTCGATCTATCTATGAATGGATCGTTGATAACAATTTAACACCGCATCTGTTAGTTGATGCTGAGCATAAAGACACCTACTTGCCGCAAGATTTTGTCGG